>OKZM01000218.1_pt1 | contig 19502 bp, 24 predicted proteins | sample 1609131 | NCBI WGS metagenome assembly OKZM01 (sample SAMN02675049, study PRJEB24791) | human gut metagenome, SKBSTL061 | isolation source: stool | host: Homo sapiens | place: USA | reverse complement strand
CAGACATATAAGGGTTGTTTGTTATTATGAAAGACGGCTAATATTGGATGCTTACCTAACAGCTATCATAAGGATTTATCTGTGGGTATAGCCATGTTCCGTAATCATCACACTGCAACTACAATACCCAATCCGTGTTTGTATTATTTGTCTGGAATGAGATGGGACAAGGCAGGGGTGTTCTTTATCCTTTGAATCTCTGAATCAACCAGCGAGAGTATTTCTTGCTTTATCTTACGATAATTGGCTTCGATGGTTTCTTTGAGATTGTCTGAGCCATCTTCATTTTTGAATTCCACTATCATAGGGATGGGCTGGTATGCTTTCATTTCAGCCGACACCTTGGCACTATCCACAACAATCTCCGCGTGAAAAATCTTTTGGTCGATACGTTCATCAAAGTTGTCGGACACTGCACCCACAAACATACCCTGTGTAAGGTTACTGATTTTCGATGCAGGGATAAGGCTGTCCATCTGTGTGGAGATAGAGGTGGATTTGTCGTTTCGGTTGATGGTCATAGATTGTCGCTGCTGAAGTACCTTGCCGAAACGCTCGGAAAGAGTTTTGGCTGTTTCTCCAACCACCTGCCCTGAGAACACATTACCCACCGTATTCTGGATTACCTTGCTCTCCTTGTCGCCATAGTCACGGGTAAGCTGCGAAAAGTCCTGAAAACCCAAGCACACTGCCACTTTATTGCTTCGTGCTGTGGCTATGAGATTATCCAATCCACGGAAGTAAATCGTTGGCAACTCGTCGATAATTACCGAGCTTTTAAGTTGCTTCTTCTTGTTGATGAGCTTTACGATACGGCTATTGTAAAGTCCGAGTGCTGCCGAATAGATATTCTGCCGGTCGGGATTATTGCCCACAACAAGTACTTTCGGCTCGTTGGGATTGTTGATGTCAAGCGAGAAATCATCACCTGTCATCACCCAATAGAGAGCCGGAGAAATCATTCTTGAAAGCGGTATCTTGGCACTGGCAATCTGTCCCTGCAACTGGTCTTGCGCCCCTCCTTCCCACGCATCCATGAAGGGAGAAAGGTAGTTGGCAAGTTCATCGTAGGAGGTGAGTATGGGGAAAATCTGTGCGTAGGGGCGGTTCAGAAACTCAATAGCGTGTGGAAATGTGCAATACTTCCCGTTTTCATAGATTTTCAGAAACCAAATGATGGCAGCCAGCAAGATAATCGGTGACTCGACGAAGAAATCTCCCTGCTTCTGTATCCACGAGCGGTTGAGGTTAAGCATGATGGTGTAGGCACTCTCGTAGGCATCCGATATATCCGTCATAAAGGCAGGATTGATGGGGTTGCACCGGTGCGACTTGCGTGGGTCGTCGAAGTTGATTACATAGAACTGTGGCTTTACTTTGTAAGCGTTCAAATGACGGAGCAGGTGATTATAGGCTATTTCCGAAAGGTCGGGAAACTTATAGTCATAAATATACATGGCAAAGCCTTTTTCTATCTGCTGCTTGATATAGTTGTTCACAATAGCGTATGACTTGCCCGAACCGGGTGTACCGAGCACCATCGAGGCACGGAAAGGATTGACCACATTGATCCAGCCCTTGTTCCACTTCTTCTTATAGTAAAAACGTGTAGGGAGATTGACCGAGTATTCATTCTCCATCAGCCTTGTTTCCTGCATAAAACTCTCATTCTCCGTGTTGAATACATCGTCCATCAGGTTGTTTTTGAGCAGTCGACTCATCCATACGCCGCCCATCAGCAAGCAGATATAGCCAATGGACAGCGTAAATATATAGAGCGAAGCCGCCCCTATCTTGCCAATGGGCAATGCCAACAGCCACCAGTTGAGAAAGAAAAAGACGAAGCCGGAGAAAAGCACCGTCCAAATCTTTGGCCACGTGATTTTCTCTTCCTTCACGCCTTTCGTCCCTAAACAGGACAGGGCAAGGAACACCACACAAAAAAGTTTCGTCCAAAGGATGGATGAAAACAATCCCGTAGTTCGCTGGAAATTCATCAGTATCTTGTTGATGATACCGAGCGTAAAGTGCCACTCGTTAAACGCCTCGTAACAGAACCAATAACAGTTAATCAAGAGAAATATCACTGATATTCCCCGCATAAAGTCCATGACTTTACCCAATGCCCTTAAATCGTCTTCCTGTGCCATAATACTATTTAATTGTTGTTAGAATGTCGTTTGAATACTATTTGAATGAAACTCTTAACGCTTCCTGCGTTTAAGATTTACCTTACTTTGTCTGCGAAGTTTACGCTGCCATACGGCTTCCTTCCAATCATCGTTGCCCATCGTTCCGAATGACTCGCCCACCATATCCTCTATAAGTTCATCGACAAGGTTGTCTCCTTCTTCCGTCTCTGATTGCGAGGGTTGAATGGTCGGCGATTGTTCCAAACGGGCAGACGGACTGCCATACAGCGTTTCATCCAAGAATGGGTTGTTTGTTGGATTGGAGAAATAGGCGTTGAATACATTGGCGGCATATCCCTTGCCCAATCGGGAGCCATTGAGCGCAACGCCATCTTTATCGTCAATAAAGGTAATGCTATAGATCCGACCGCTTTCGTTCTTTCGGATTATCACACGCAAGCCCTGTTCCTCCAATCGTTGCCGAAGTTCTTCCTCCGTCTGGGGAAAGGTACGCATTGTTTGTAACACCATGCCTCTTATAGTCGGTACTAATGGCTTGATGGTTTGCTTCGATTTCTGCATCCTGTTCTGTACGGCAGTATAGCCCACACCACGACCGATGTCTGAGGCATGGATGGGTGTGCCTGCCTTGTTGCCCTTGTCATCGGTCGGGACATAGACAAGCCCGTCGTATTTCTTTCCCCGAAACTCAGTCTTCACTTCTTCCACGGCAAGATTGTATGCGGAAAGAATGGCGTTCAGTTCGCCCAATGAACAGAAGCGATAATGCTTCAGAACCGTGCGGACAACGCTTGCGACCTGCTCCTTGATATTTCCCTTACTTATGTCCACCTTGGGCATTCCTACTTCCTCCTTATCACTGACCTTTGAACTCGGAATCAGGTTGTATTTCCTTTCCAAGGCATCGGTAATCTGTTTGCTCCTTCGCTTTTCAAATATATCATTGATCTTCTTTCCCTCGCCGTCCACCCGAAGCGACACGATGTGTATATGCTCACGGGCAATGTCACAATGTTTGAACACGATATAGGGTTGCTTGACGTAGCCGAGAGCTTCCATATACTCCCTGGCTATCTGCGTGAGTGTTTCATCGGAGAGTTTCTCGTCCGGATGCGGATTGAGGGAGCAATGGAATACCGCTTTCTTCGTTCGGCATTTCCTCGGTATCAGAGCCTCCATGTCGGCAAGCACTTCCTCCATCGTATAACGTCCCTCCCTGTCCTGATACAACTCAGCGGCAAGGAGAATGCTCGCTTCCCCTTTCTCCACCTTTTTGAAGTTATAGCCGAGTGCCCCTCCGAGGTTCTCCGTGGAAGAAATGTTTGCTATCATTTCTTGCGGTAGTCTATGGTCAGACGGATAGACTGTTCCTGCAAGGTGATAATTTGAGCCGATAAATGCTCTAATTTTTCAAGCAGAATCTGTGCGGTCTTCACGCTGTGATATGTGTTGATGGCACGAACGGTCTGGTTATAGAGCACGCCAATCTTGTGGATTTGTGCCGTCAGTTCGGAGAGTTTTCGGTAGTATTCCACGGCGGATTTATCCACCGTAATCACCTTGAAACTCTCTCCAAGAATACGACCGCGCACAAAGTCCGACTTGGTTTCTGCACCCGAACGCTGAAACAAATCAATCGCCCTCTGCTGGTCTTTCGGGTTGGGAAGGCGTACATGCCAGTTGTCCCATCGTGGCTTTTCTGCCGCCTTTCGTTCTGAACGATGTTCCTCTTTCTTATCCATATCCGTTTTGTTTTCTAATTACGACTTTGGAGTAATTCTCTTCCCCTTCGGGGCAAGGGTCTTTGTGGTACAAACTGCGGTTTGTGTTACAAAGACACACCTTGCCAATATCAAGAGTTGATGCAATAGAAGCATCCACCTGTAAGGGTGTCCGCTTCGGATAGTTTACCTCCATGTTTTTTATCTGCCTGCAAAGTTACGGTGGATTTTCAAATATCTCATTATCAAACATTTTCACTCTTTTCCCTTATTTATCCTTGTACTTCTATGACATAGAAATATCTATCGAAAAAGCTTTTATTTTGCAGATAAAACGAACGGAATATCGTTCGATAAAACTATTAAAAGAACGATATGACGAACTCTATTTCAATAGTTCAATATATCGTCAGATAGAACTATCGAGATGTCGACAAATCGACAAATCGAACGATCGATAATTCGATATTTCGACAGATAAAAGAATTAATAATTTGTTCTGACGATTAGTTTAACGAGCTACCATTCGAATTATAGTTCAAACGATTAAAATATCTATAGTATGGAACAGATACAAACATCGCCCATATTTCTGGGCTTTTCCTCTCAAAAGGGAGGTGTTGGCAAAAGCACTTTGGCGGAGATAGTCAGCAGCATTCTTTACTACGAAAGAGGCATTCGCCTTTTTGCAGTAGACTGTGACTTGTCTCAGGATTCTTTCTATAAACTCCGTGAAAGGGAAAAGGCTTGCATTGAAAGTGATCCACAGCTTTCTCAGCAGATGAGACAACATTTCTCTTCTTTGAAGCGTACAGCCTACCGCATACTCAAAGCTGCACCTAAGGAGGCAATAGCAACGGCAAGCGAGTATATCAGTAATCATCCATCAGAGAAATTCGATTTGGTCATCTTTGACTTTCCCGGTCATGCGGGTACCAGCGACCTTCTGCAACTCTCGCTGGATATGGACTATATCCTTTCTCCCTTAGAGCCAGACGTGCAGTCGATGGTTGCCTGCCTCACCTATATCAAGGCGGTAAACGATTTGGGCGTGTCCATGTCAAGTGCCCGTATCAAGGAAGTCATTCTTCTATGGAACAAAGTTGACCGCAGGGTTAAGAACACGCTCATTGAATACTACAGCAAGTATATCAAGAACGAAGATTATACGCTGCTTAACCAAAACATCTATGCCACCCACCGTTTCAGCCATGAATTGGAGCAATACGGATTTCGTGGGGTATTCCGCTCCACTTACCTTCCTCCCAATAAAGCCTTACGGACAGGGACTGGTATTGATGAGCTGATAGAAGAATTACTTACCCATATTCAAATTAAATAAGACAGCATTATGGCAAACATACAGGAACAACGGCAAAAACTGGAAGCCAAGCTCAAGGAGATGGCTGAAGAAGGGGTGATGAAGACTCCTCCCAAGGAAACGCTGGCTTTTGACCCACCTGATGAGGAAGAAGATATGAAAACAGAGGTCAGTGCCAACCAAAAGGAAAAACTGCATCTGGTAAAAGAGGTTGTGTCTACCTCGGAAAATAAGCAGGATAAGACTTTGTATAAAAGCCACGAGAGAGGAAATGAAAAATGTGTGGGAACATCTCAGATTTCCTTAGACGACTACCGCACACGCTATTTACAGTCAGTCCGCCTTCGGGAGCGGACCAATTTTACCATGAGTGCTGAAACACTCCAAGTGCTAAAAAACGTCTTGCAGGACTTGGGCGAACGGGTGTCAATGGCATCCTACATTGACAACATCCTGCGTGAACACCTCAAGGAACACAAGGAACTGCTCAATAATGCCACAGCAAAGCATCGACGAAAGGTAGCAATAGATTTTTGAACAAAGAACCAACGATATATAAAAATCACCATTATGCAAACGATACTATTCAACATACTTCTGTTTCTGATAGCGGTATGGGTGTTCATTGGAATACTCTTCCTCTGGCAACAATTCCGCATGGCGTGCCGCAAATTGGAGAAAGCATGTGAAAAGAAAAATGAACAGGAACAAAAACAGAGAGTGCCTTCTGTTACCCAAGACCAAATTGAGCAGGCACAGCAAATGCTTGTCGGCAAAAGCAAATCATACGGGGAACGCTATGCCGAAATCACAAAAGAGATTACGGAAAACTCTCAAAAATTCCCCGAAGTTCCCGCTGTTTCCTCCTCTGAAAATCCAGCCGATAATCCCGATACCTTTGCAGAAAAAAGCTCACAGGTGTCCAAAGAAAAAGAAGTGGAAGGTACAGAAGAGGACAATGAAATGCAGGTTGACTACACAATGGACGAAACTGACGAAGACGCAATTGTCCGTGAGGAACTGCAAATCGCAGACAATTCTCTGCCCGAAGTATCACCGTCCAGCATCCTCGCAAGGGACATTATCCGTGTCAACGGTTGGCATAGGAATGACGACACGCTTGATGAGGAAAGCGAAGCAGAAATGCAGGATACACTACAAAGCATACGGGGCACACAGCTCATGGACTATATCAAGGAGGCAACGCTCAAGCAAGAGAAAGACCATCAAAAGCTGCTTGCTGCCATTCGCAAGGCGGAAGAACTGGACTTAGAGGAAAGTAATATAAACTCTTCTTCTGACTTTGAAACGGACTCAAACGTAGAGAGCAGCAACAGCGATGTTTCGGAAGAAGCCGAACTTCCACTGTCATATTATCTGTAAACTAATGTTCTTACTCATATTATAAAATTGTAAAGTGATGCGGGGGTGGCTCAAAAGTAAAACAATCTGCCAATATCTGTCATACGATAAAACCGAGCTGCCCCTTGCCACTTTCACCCTAAAAAGAAAATAATTTGTTTAACAACTTAAAATAAAAAGAACAATGAACAACAAAAAGAAAATCACAATGCTGCTCCTGATAGCCGCCACTGCCACAGGAGCGTACGCACAGGGCAACGGCATGGCGGGTATCAATGAAGCCACCAAGATGGTGACCAGTTATTTCGATCCCGGTACGAAACTTATCTATGCCATCGGTGCCGTGGTGGGCTTGATCGGAGGAATCAAGGTCTATAATAAGTTCAGTTCGGGTGACCCCGATACGAGCAAGACCGCAGCCTCTTGGTTCGGTGCGTGCATCTTCCTCATCGTGGCTGCCACCATCCTACGTTCTTTCTTCCTGTAACCACTATGGCGAGTTGGGAAATCAACAAAGGTGTAGGCCGAACGGTAGAGTTCAAGGGTTTGAAGGCGCAGTATCTCTTCCTCTTTGCGGGAGGCTTGCTTGCTGTCTTCATCCTCGTGGTCATTCTTTATCTCTGTGGAGTGAGCCAGATAGCCTGTCTGGTCATAGGCGTAGTGGGTGCCACCCTCGTGGTGTGGCAAACGTTTGCCATGAACCGCAAGTACGGGCAGTATGGGCTGATGAAGCAGGGAGCGGTGCGTATGCACCCACGATACCTCTTGAACCGCCGAACGGTCTGCCACCTTATCCGTAACCTTCAACCAAAGAAAGCGAAGAAATGAGAAATAAAAGCAAGATAACGACCCTTGAATCAAAGTTTCCGCTGCTCTCCGTCGAGCAGGGCTGCATGGTGAGCAAAGATGCTGACATCACGGTGGCTTTCCGTGTGGAGCTGCCCGAACTCTTTACCGTCACTTCTACAGAATACGAAGCAATGCACTCTGCCTGGCATAAGGCTATAAAAGTGCTACCCAATTACAGCATCGTACACAAGCAGGACTGGTTTATTAAGGAAGACTATCAAGGAAAGCTCGCTGATGGCGGACTGAGCTTCCTTGCCCGTTCCTCTGAACGGCATTTTAACGAACGTCCGTATCTCCACCACTCGGTCTATCTCTTCCTTACCAAGACCAACAAGCAGCGTATGGCTCAGCAGAGTAACTTCTCTTCGCTTTGTCGTGGACATCTGCTGCCCAAGGAAATTACCAACAAGGATGAGGTGATGAAGTTCATGGAAGCCGTAGACCAGTTCGAGCGTATCATCAATGATACCGAGCAGATAAGGATTGTCCGCATGACTGAAGATGAGTTAGTTGGCACAAATGAAAAGGGCGGACTACTCGACAGGTATTTCTCTCTATCTGAAGAAGGGCATGCGTCTTTGGAGGACATCCGTCTGGGCGCAGACCTTGTGTGTGTGGGCGACAATATGCTCTGCTTACATACATTAAGCGATACAGATGATTTGCCCACAAGTGTGAGCACGGACAGCCGATATGAACGGCTTTCCACTGATCGCTCCGATTGCAGGTTGTCCTTCGCCGCTCCCGTGGGTTTGATGCTGCCGTGTAACCACATCTATAACCAGTATATCTTCATAGAGGATAGCGATGCCAACTTGGAACGCTTCGAGAAGCAGGCAAGAAACATGCACTCGCTGGCACGCTACAGCCGTAGCAACCAAATCAACGAGGAATGGATACAGGAGTATCTCAATATTGCCCACTCACAGGGACTGACCTCCATCCGTGCCCACTTCAATGTGCTGGCATGGAGTAGTGATAAGGAAGAACTTCGCCAGATCAAGAATGACGTGGGCTCTGCACTTGCTCTTATGGAATGCCACCCTCGCCACAATACCATTGATGCGGCAACGCTCTACTGGGCGGGCATTCCCGGCAATGCGGCAGACTTTCCTGCAGAAGAGTCATTCTATACTTTTATCGAGCCTGCCCTCTGCTTCTTTACGGCAGAAACAAACTATAAGGATTCGCTCTCTCCCTTCGGCATCAAGATGGCTGACCGCCTTTCTGGAAAACCTATTCATCTGGATATATCGGATTTGCCAATGAAAAAGGGAGTCATCACCAACCGTAACAAGTTTATCTTGGGTCCTTCGGGTAGTGGTAAGTCTTTCTTTACCAACCACATGGTACGCCAGTATTACGAGCAGGGAGCGCATGTCCTCTTGGTTGATACGGGAAACTCATATCAAGGCTTGTGTGAACTTATCCACCGCAAGACCAAGGGAGAGGACGGCGTGTATTTCACCTATACCAATGAAAGTCCTATATCTTTCAACCCTTTTTATACGGATGATTACTTCTTCGATGTAGAGAAAAGGGAGAGTATCTGCACATTATTACTTACACTTTGGAAAAGTGCTGATGAACATATCACCAAGACCGAAGCAGGCGAACTCGGTTCTGCCGTCAATGCCTATATCGAACTTATCAGGACGGATCATACCATCGTTCCCTGCTTCAATTCCTTCTATGAGTATCTGCGGGACGTGTACCGCAAGGATATGGAAAAGCGTGACATCAAGGTAACACTCTCGGACTTCAACATCAACAACCTCTTAACGACATTGAAGCAATACTATAAAGGTGGTCGTTATGATTTCCTGCTGAACTCGGACAAGAACATCGACCTGCTAAGTAAACACTTCATCGTCTTTGAAATTGACCAAGTGAAGGACAACAAAGACCTCTTTCCTGTGGTAACGATTATCATCATGGAAGCCTTCATCAACAAGATGCGCCGATTAAAGGGTATCCGCAAGATGATACTTATTGAGGAAGCATGGAAAGCCATTGCTTCGGCAAACATGGCGGACTACATCAAGTATCTCTATAAGACGGTGAGAAAGTATTTCGGGGAAGCCATTGTCGTAACGCAGGAGGTGGACGATATCATTCAGTCGCCTATAGTCAAGGAGAGCATCATCAACAACTCCGACTGCAAGATACTGCTTGACCAGCGCAAGTACATGACCAAGTTCGACGGTATACAGGCGATGCTCGGTCTATCGGAAAAGGAAAAGAGCCAGATACTCTCCATCAATCAGAACAACGACCCCAACCGACTCTACAAGGAAGTTTGGATAGGTCTGGGCGGTATGCAGAGTGCTGTCTATGCTACGGAGGTGAGCATGGAGGAATACCTCACCTACACCACGGAAGAAACCGAGAAGGTGGAGGTCATGCAGCGTGCGGAACAGCTCGGTGGCGACATCGAAACGGCTATCCGTCAGCTTGCCATAGAGAAAAGAAACAATAAAAAGAAATAAGTAATAAACCATCAAAACTATAGCAACAATGAAAAAGTACATTTTCATGGCTCTCTTAGGATTGAGCCTTTCAGTTCCCAAAGCACACGCACAGTGGACGGTCTATGACCCGGGTAACTTTGCCGGCAACATTGCCAATACGGTCAAGGAGATTGCCACCGCCTCGAAGACAGTAAAGAATACCTTGGACGGATTCAAGGAGGTGGAAAAACTCTACAACGATACCAAGAAGTATTACGATGCCCTCAAGAAGGTGAATAACCTTATAGGAGATGCTTATAAGGTCAAGGAGTGTATTCTCATGGTAGGCGACATCTCGGAGATTTATGTTACCTCATATAAGAAAATGCTCTCAGACAAGAACTTCCGCCCTTCGGAACTCGCCGCAATGGCTTCGGGCTACACCAAGCTTCTCGAGCAGAGCGGTGAGAGCCTGAAAGAACTCAAGTCCATCGTCAAGAGTAACGTCTTCTCCATGAACGACCACGAGCGCATGCAGCAGATAGACCGTATCTATACCACACTACGTGAATACCGCTCTTTGGTGTCGTACTATACAAGGAAGAACATCTCCGTAAGTTACGTGCGTGCAAGGGAGAAGAACAACCTTGCCTCTGTCAAGGCACTCTACGGCAATACGGCAAGCAGGTATTGGTAAATCCACAGACAAAGAAAGAACTTGAACGAACTTTCATAAAACACTTTTGCTTATGGATTTTGCCAGTTTACATGAGCTGCTTCGCTCGACCTACGATGAGATGATGCCGCTCTGTGCCCAAATGACGGGCATTGCCAAAGGCATTGCGGGCTTGGGGGCGCTTTTTTATATTGCCCTTCGGGTGTGGGCTTCCATTGCCCGTGCCGAGGCAATCGATGTGTTTCCACTGCTACGCCCCTTTGTCTTGGGCTTTTGCATCATGTTCTTCCCGACAGTCGTACTGGGTACGATGAATGCCGTTCTCTCGCCCGTAGTGCAGGGAACGGAGATGATGGTACACCAACAGGAAGGCAACTTGGCGGAGCTGACCGCCAAGAGGGATAAGCTGCAGGAGGAAGCCTACCTCAGAAATCCTGAAACGGCTTATCTTGTATCGAACGAGAAATTTGACCAAAAGATAGAGGAAATGGGCATCATCGGTCCGGAGGATGCCGTGACGATTGCGGGGATGTATGCCGAGCGTGCCGCCTACCAGACCAAGCAATGGGTCATGAAACTTGTTCACGACTTTTTGGAATTGCTGTTTCATGCTTCGGGGCTTATCATTGACACGCTTCGCACCTTTATTCTGATTGTCCTTTCGATACTCGGACCTATCGTGTTCGGCATAGCCGTGTGGGATGGTCTTGCAGGCTCACTTACGGCATGGTTCTCACGCTATATATCGGTCTACCTGTGGCTGCCTGTGAGTTCGATTCTTACGGCACTGCTCACCAAGATACAAGTCCTCATGATGCAGAAGGACATCGATGCCCTCAGCGATCCGAACTATCTGCCTGATTCAGGGACGTGGTACTACATCGTCTTTTTCCTCATCGGTATTGTGGGCTACTTCTGCGTGCCTACTGTGGCAGGTTGGATTATTGAAGCTGGTGGCGGTATTGGCTCCTACGGTCGCAATGTTAACCAGACAGCACAGCGTGGCGCACAAGGTGCATATACAGGCGGTAAGGCTGCCATGGCAGGCGCAGGTGCTGCTGTGGGAAATGTCGGTGGACGTATCAAGGGAGCACTGCTTAAAGGAAAATAGAAATCGAGCAACTATGCTTAATTAATCAACAGATATAAAAGAAAAATGGAATTCAAATCACTCAACAACATCGAGACCTCATTCAGACAGATAAGACTCTATGCCTTTGTCTTTGCTATCGTCTGCGTGGCGGTAAGCGGTTATACCGTCTATGCCTCATACGGCTTCACCAAGGAGCAGCGGGAGAAAATCTATGTGCTCGACCAGGGAAAGTCGCTCATGCTGGCTCTCAGTCAGGATGCAAGTCGTAATCGTCCCGTGGAGGCAAGGGAACACGTCCACCGTTTCCACGAGCTCTTCTTCACCATTGCGCCCGATAAGGACGCCATCGAGGAGAATATGCAACGAGCCTTCCTCCTGTGCGACAAGTCGGCTTTCAACTATTACAAAGACTTGGCAGAGAAGGGCTATTATAACCGTGCCATATCGGGTAATATCAACCAGCGCATAGAGGTGGACTCTATCCGCTGCAACTTTAATACTTACCCTTATGCGGTAACGACCTATGCACGGGAGTTTATCGTCCGTCAGAGTAACGTTACAGAGCGCAGTCTTGTAACGACCTGCACGCTGCAGAACTCTGTCCGCTCGGATAACAACCCGCAAGGCTTCCTGATGGAGAACTTCCTCGTCAAGGAGAATAGGGATATACAGACCTATAAACGATAAGGCTATGGCAAGAAAAGTAAACTATCTGCTCGCTCACCATTATCTGAGATTTCACCTTTGGCTCCGTCATTGGTGTGAAAGGCTCACGATAAGGCAGCGCAAGGCTATCGTCTATGGGCTGAGTTTTATCTATCTCATCTGTTCCCTTTGGATGATAGCGCAGTTTTTCCTTCCTCCAAAGAAGGAGAAACTACCCATCCCCACGGGAAAGCTGACGGACAGTCCGATACGGACGGACAGCACTTTACAAGAGTTACACGGCAATTTTTACCTACAACATCATCAAACAATCAAAGAAAATGGATAATAAACAGAAAGAACAAATGAAAAAAGGCTTGGTCTTTGGAGGTCTGGGACTGCTGTTTGCCCTCTCGATGTGGTTTATCTTCGCACCATCGGACAAGGATAAGACCGCTGCGGAGCAGGGACTCAATGACAGCATCCCGCAGGCAACGCCCGAGCAGCTTACGGGCAACAAGCTAAAAGCCTACGAATTAGGCGACAAGACACACGAGGAGGAACAGACCCGTGAGGAGATGGGCAAGCTGTCGGACTATTTCGCACAGAACACCGCTCCATCAGAGGCGAAGCGTGCAGAAACAGCTGCTTCTACGGCAAAGATAGAAAACTCTATGCACCGCTATGAGGAGAATAATCGCCTCTTAAACTCCTTTTACGCTCCCGATCCACACGAGCAGGAGCGTGAAGCCTTGCGCTCGGAAATAGATAACCTTAAAAAGGAACTCTCTTCCAAAGACAGCAGGGAGGGTGATGAAGAGAAAAGGCAGCTTGCCCTGATGGAAAAGAGCTATCAGATGGCAGCAAAGTATCTTCCCAAGGCTTCTGCCGTTCCACCATCTTTGGGTAATGACTTTACTGAGAGTAAGGGACAAACGGCTACGGACAAAGGGCTGCGCATGAGCAATAATGCAAACGGAGGTTCAGCCGACTTGCCTGCAATGGAAATCTTGGCGGAGCGCAAACAGGTGGTGACTTCACTCGGTCAGCCGATGAGCGATGCGGATTTTATCAAGGAATATGGAACAAGAGCACGCAACATGGGCTTCCATTCGCTAACAAGTACGGCTGCACCCACGATGCGCAATACGCTCAAAGTGGTGGTGGACAGAACGACCACGCTCAAGGAGGGCGACAATGTGGTACTCCGCCTGCTGGAAACTGCCAAGGTGCAGGGACTGCGCATTCCACGTCAAAGCCGACTCATAGCCGCTGCCAAGATTGAGGGCAACCGTATGCACCTGCTTATCAAAAGCATTGAGGTGGACGGACATATCATAGCCGTCAAGCTCTCGGCATACGACACGGACGGACAGGAGGGGGTGTATATACCAGGTTCGGAGGACATCAATGCGCTTAAGGAAGTCGGGGCGAACATCGGTGGTTCAATGGGAACTTCCTTTACCTTCGCTTCCTCTGCCAAAGACCAGATTATCTCCGAGGCTGCCCGTGGGGTGATGCAAGGTGCAAGTCAGCTGCTTCAGAAGAAACTGCGCACCGTCAAGGTAACGCTCAAAGGGGGCTATCGCCTTTTCTTGGTTCAGTCCAAATAAAACAATCAAAAATGACAAGTAAAACAATAACATCAAATCAACAGCAACAATGAAGAAACTTATTATCTCAATGACTTTGCTCGCAACGATGGGAGCGACAGCCACAGCACAAGACCTCAACAGCGGCATACCGCTTATGCCTAACCGTCCTCTCTCTTCGGGCGAACTCTTTCAAGGCATGACCCGTGCCATTCCTAATGGGCGTGTCGTACTGCCGTATGGTCTTGACGTTACCTTTGACAAGACCGTGCATCTTATCTTCCCTTCTGCCATCCGCTATGTAGACTTAGGTTCGCAGAACATCATCGCAGGGAAGGCGGAGGATGCAGAGAACGTACTACGTGTAAAGGCTTCGGTGAAGGACTTTGAGACGGAAACCAACATGAGCGTGATTTGCGAGGACGGCTCGTTTTACGCTTTCAATGTCAAATATGCTGATGAGCCAGAGAAGCTCAGCATTGAGATGAAAGACTTCCTGTCACCAACTGAGGGGCGATTGCCCAGCAATCGTGCCGACATCTATTTCAAGGAACTCGGCAACGAGTCGCCCGTATTAGTAAAGCTGATGATGCAGACCATCTATCAGAATGACAAGCGTACCATCAAACATATCGGTGCACAGCAGTTCGGTATGAAGTTCCTGCTTCGTGGCTTGTATGCCCATAACGGCTTGCTGTATTTCCACACTCGTATGGAAAACGGTACGAATATGCCGTACTCGGTGGATTTTATCACATTCAAGGTGGTGGATAAGAAGGTCGCAAAGCGTACCGCCATTCAGGAGCAAGTGCTTCTGCCCTTACGTGCCTATCATCAGGTGATGCAGGTGCGTGGCATGGGTAGTGAACACACTGTGTTTGCGCTCGAACAGTTCTCTCTTGCAGAAGACAAGCAGCTTGAAGTGACGCTCTATGAGAGAAATGGTGGTCGTACACTGACCTTTCATGTAACGGCAGAAGACCTGCGGTTGGCAAAGAAGATTGATAACCTCAAACTGAAATGGTAGACATTATGAAGAAGAAAATCATTTTATCGGTTTGTGCAGCGGTAGCAATGGCTTTTAGCTTGCCCTCGCAAGCACAGCGACTTATCCCCAAGCAAAGGGGAATAGAGGTCGTAGGGAGTGTTCCGCTTATCAAGGGAGAGAAACTTTTTACAGGTGATAATTTCGGTGTAGGCATATCGCTTCCCCGTTATCTCAAAAAGGAGAACTACACCTTTGTTATGGCAGAGTATGAACAGCAGAATATGCCGTACAGGAGTTATAACGTAAAACTCAAGGATGCACTCTTACAGGTGGGCTATATGCACCCGATACTCTCCGACAATGGCAAGAACGTGCTTCTCTATGGTGGCATATCCGTATTAGGTGGTTATGAGGAAATCAACGAGGATCAGAAGCTGCTGCCCGATGGGGCTACGCTGCTCGACCGCTCACGCTTCGTCTATGGCGGAGCCGTTCATGGCTCGGTGGAGGTGTTCCTCACGGACAGGCTTCTGTTTCTTGTCAAGGCACAAGGGCGGTTGCTCTTCGGCTCTGACGTGCATCGTTTCCGTCCTGCGCTATCAGCAGGACTTAGGTTTAATATTTAATAGAAAAGAAACATGAAAAAGAAGATATTAAGTTCGATATGGGTAATGGGCGTACTTGCCCTTGCCGTGTTTTGTCTATCTGCTTGTGATAGGGAGCTGGATGTTCAGCAGTCTTATCCGTTCACTGTCGAGACGATGCCCGTTCAGAAGGACATTGTCAAGGGACAGACGGCAGAGATACGCTGCACGCTCAAGCGAGGGGGCGATTTTGCTGACACACGCTACACCATCCGATACTTCCAGCCCGACGGCAAGGGAACACTGAAAATGGACGATAGAAAAGTGTTCAAGCCCAACGACCGCTATCCGCTCACAAAGGACGTTTTCCGTCTGTACTACACCTCGCTCTCCACGGACCGCCAGACGATTGACGTGTACGTGGAGGACAGTTTTGGTAAGATGCAGCAACTGACTTTCAGTTTCAACAACGAAAAGGCGGAGGAAAAAGGAAAGTCCACCACAGTAGTAACCAAAGCTTTGAACGATGCGAACAGCTAAACGCTTTGCTTTATTCTGTATAATGTGCTTGCTCTGTCAGCCGACCCTTGCCCAGCGCAGGGTACGGTTGGCAGACTTACCTCCTTTTGAGCGCGCCGTGGTGGTCGTGAAATACTTCGAGGGGCTACACAGAAAAGGTTGCTATCCGTATGTCGGATATGGGCATCAGTTGCAACCGGGCGAGCATTTCTCTTCCAATATGACGGAACGGCAGGCGGACTCGCTCCTCCGTGCAGACCTTTGGAAATGCTTTGAACACTTCAAAGGGTATGGTAAGGATGCCTTGCTGCTTACCTTGCTTGCCTACAATGTGGGTGTGGGAAGGTTGCTCGGATATGGTAAGCACCCCAAGAGTAGACTACTACAAAAGATAGAAGCTGGCGACAAGAACTTTTATCGGGAGTATGTCTCGTTCTGCCGATACAAGGGAAAAATCTTATGTGGGCTGGTCAAGCGCAGACAGGTGGAGTTTGCGCTGTTCTTTATTCCATAAAAATATAACTATTGATTTTTCTTTTTTAATAGTTGTGTTTTGTATAAAAGAAGTATATTTGCAAAATTTATTTTTAATAATAAAATGATAAAATTAGATTCTAAGCAAATGATTAAGAATGTGGATAAGTATTACTCATTTGTAGTATGTTATCATTTAAATGATAACAAAGAGATTATATTACAGGACTCCCACAAAGGTAAATGCCGTTTTTGTGGGAAGGGTCAACCTAATGTTACTTTTGAGAAAGTAGCTCATGCCATTCCTCATTTTATTGGTAACCAAACCTTAAAGAGTGAATATGAATGCGATGAATGTAATCAATTATTTAGTATGTATGAGAGTCAATTTGCTGAATATATGAAATTACATCATGTCTTTGCAAAAGTGAATAAAGGTGGAGGAAAGATACCTAAGTATAAAAATAATTCATCAGAACAATCATCTATATCTATCGATACAAATGGCTTTAATATAAAATGTGTAGAAGGAGAACAACTAAAAGTAGACTTGGATATTAACAACAAATCATTTTCTGTTAAAGGCAAAAGAAGCTATATTCCACAGTATGTTTATAAAGCTTTAACCAAGATGGCACTAACAATAATGCCTGAAAGTGAATTAAAATATTTTGAACACACATTATCATGGTTGCAGGGACAACGAGAGTGTGGTCCTGGATTAAAGATGATAGAAAGATTATATCAAGCAAGATTTCCTTTTAATTCTTGTATGATTTTTAAAAGAAAAAATGATAACGATGATGTTCCTGCTTACATTTTCGGATTGGCATACTTTAATTTTTTTATCCAGATACCGATACCTTTGTGTGATAAAGATTTTTCGAAACAAAGAAAAAGTCTAACAATGCCCTATATACCGACACCATTAGATGAAGAAAAAATACCATGTTTTTGTGGAGTGAAAGATTTATCATCTACAGAAAAAGCAAAAGATGAAGATATTAGTATGGTATTTTCATTTGGTGCATTTGAAGAAATGTCTAGAAAATAGTATTCATCTAAAAATACTTGCGACTTTCTTTTGCTTCTTTGCTTTGGTCGCCTACTCGTTCAAAGAGAAAGAAAAGAAGCCACGCAAATTTTAGCTTGCGTGGCTTTTGCTATTATTTAGGAGGATATTTTTGCACTTTCATTATTCTGTCTATTCGTTTGTAGGGGTGTCTGTCAAATGCCCAATTTATCTCATCATCGGGCAAAGTGCTGTGAATGCTTCCACCCATAACCAACCCACAATGTTGCAGGACTTTCTGCCGTGCGTCTTCTTTGCTCTCCGCAACCACATCGAACACTCCTTCAAAGACATATTGCGTCCGAACTCTGTAAACTTTCTTCTTCATAATCTTAAAATTCAACCTTTAATAATCTGTATTCCTTTGGCTCTCCATTGGACAGTCTGCGGTGTTTGAGCCAAAAGTGGTGCGCACCATAACCATAGGCAAAGAACTTATCAAGTTCTGTTTCTTCAGCTATTTTATTGATAGCCGACCTTAACTCCTCTTTGCTGTCGGATAGGGTTATTGCGTTGATAACCCTAATGAGAATATGCGGTATCTCGTCTGCATAGTTATAGATGATGTTTTCAATCTCTGTTTTCATATCTCTGATAATTTAATGGTTCATACTTTATGCTGTTGCTTTCATTCTTCGGCTTATAAGACCTCGATTGGCATTCACAAGGTTTACTATCTGTTCGTGATATTCCGTATTCTTGTTGCACACTCCACGACTTTGTACCACTTCCAAAGTTCGTAATGATACTTCAATGGTTTCTATTCGCTTGCCTTCAATGGTAGCCGAAAGGATAAGGGAGTCCTCCTTGAGGTAGTATGCATTAGAGAATACGCAATGGTGCATTGATACACCTTCTTCTAAATGCTCCTGCACGCTCTCCAATACGTGGACTTGAATAGTGCCATCTGTGAAACAGATACCGAAAAATTTTGATTTGAGTTCCTTGAAACGTTTTTCATCTTCCATTGCCTTCTGCTGCTTCTGTTCTATCTCCTCCCTTTCACGCACTCTGAGAAGTTCCTCGTGTCTGCGGTCGTGTTCGCCTTTAAGGTCTGTGGGGCAAAGAAATTTTGGGTTGTGAATATCCTTGCCCAACCTGAAGAGTGTGTCTACATAGTCACACCAAAGGGAAATATCTGTAATATCATAGCCGTTACGGACTGCAATCTTATAGGACTGCCAATACTCGTCAAACGCTCTTCTTTTGCCAAGGAAATAGCGTAGGTGGTCTGTACGTCCCGACTTCATCAATGTTTCTGCACGGTTGTCTGTAAGCAATGCAGGAATAAGCTGTGTAGGCACGATGCCATAGAAGTTATCCTTAAAACCATTTCTACGAAGTGTGTCTGTAACCTTGAACTTTGGATATATCGGTGAGTAGGCAATATGCTGATAGGCTTCATTATCGTTGCGTATCGCCATAGGGCTATAATAGGAAAAGGTATCAATATAGTGTCCCAACACCCTCTGTATGGCAACCACAGCTTTTCGTCCCAGCATATTCCACCAATATTGCCCAATCTCAATTATAGAAGTTTGTGCTTTGTAACCTTTCTCCATACCCACAACAAGTAGGAACATACGTAATACTTGAAACTCTCCACAAGTGGTAAGTATGGTGAAATACTGCTTCTGCTGCAACTTGCGTTCGTAGGTTTCCTTGACCTGCAACTTTGCCCTGCAATGAGGGCAAATGCAAGTTTCTCTATGTTTGTTCATTACCCAACTATGCCCACAATCCATACAAGTGGTGCGACCTTTTGGCAAGCGGTAGGCGAAGTGGTCTATGCACTCACGGAATGCCCACTTATTTTGTGTCTTGGTTATTGGGCGAAGATACTTACTTTGTTCCAAAACTGCCTTTTCAAATTTGTTTCTCGGTTTCATAGGCTTAAAAATCGAATAGTGATGGTTGTACTTGGGTTGCTATGTTCTCAGTCTTTTTCACTCGTGCGTTACGGCTCTGTATTTTGGCAAGTTCCTCACGCTGATATTGCTTAA
>OKZM01000161.1_pt1 | contig 23105 bp, 14 predicted proteins | sample 1609131 | NCBI WGS metagenome assembly OKZM01 (sample SAMN02675049, study PRJEB24791) | human gut metagenome, SKBSTL061 | isolation source: stool | host: Homo sapiens | place: USA | reverse complement strand
GACAGCAAGAGCAATTTGTTTCAATTGTATCAAGGGGGTATCAGTCTGGGTGAAAGAGAATATTATTTGGACAATGATGATGTGACTACCAATATCCGTAATAAGTATAAAGAACATATTGTAAAGATGTTCCAATTGGCTGGTTTTGATGAGGCTGCCGCTAAAAAGAAAATGGAGGCTGTAATGGATATCGAAACCCGTATTGCGAAAGCTTCTTTCAGTGCGGTGGAACAGCGTAACCCTGCGGCCAATTATCATAAAATGTCTTTGGATGAATTAAAGAAAGAGATTCCGGGCATTGACTGGGATGCTTTCTTGAATGGTATAGGCGTGAAAGGGGTGACTGAACTGAGTGTTTCTCAAGTGGAGCCGATTAAAGAGGTTGAGAAAATTATCAATAGCTTGCCGGTTGAAAATCAGATCGCTTATATGCAATGGAATCTGATAGACAGGGCTGCCGGTTACTTGAGTGATGATTTGGTAGCACAAAACTTTGATTTTTATGGAAAAACACTATCCGGTAAACAGGCTAACCAACCTCGTTGGAAGCGTGCTGTAAGTACTGTAAATGGAGTACTGGGTGAAGCGGTAGGTCAGATGTATGTGGAGAAATATTTTCCGGCAGCCGCAAAAGAACGTATGGTGCAGTTGGTAAAGAATCTGCAGACCGCATTGGGAGAACGTATTCGGAATTTGGAATGGATGGGTGACAGCACAAAGATTAAAGCTATTGAGAAGTTGAATTCTTTTTATGTAAAGGTAGGCTATCCTGATAAGTGGAGGGATTATACCGGTTTGAATATTGAAAAAGATTCTTATTGGGCCAATGTGAAGCGTGCTACAGAATTCGAACTGGATTATATGTTATCCAAGGCAGGAAAGCCGGTTGACAGAGATGAATGGGGAATGACTCCGCAGACTGTCAATGCATATTATAATCCGACCACGAATGAGATTTGTTTTCCGGCAGGTATTCTTCAATATCCGTTTTTTGACATGAATGCTGATGATGCATTTAATTATGGAGCTATTGGCGTGGTTATCGGTCATGAAATGACTCATGGATTCGATGATCAGGGACGTCAGTTCGATAAGGATGGTAATTTGAAAGATTGGTGGACAGCCGAAGATGCCAAACGTTTTGAAGAACGTGCTCAGGTAATGGTGAATTTCTTTGATAGCATTCAGGTTTTGCCGGGACTCAATGCCAACGGTTCTTTGACTTTAGGTGAGAATATAGCCGATCATGGTGGTTTGCAGGTTTCTTTCCAGGCGTTCAAGAATGCGACAAAAGATGCTCCCCTGCCGGTAAAAGACGGATTTACTCCGGAACAGCGCTTCTTCTTGTCATACGCCGGAGTGTGGGCTGGCAATATCCGCGACGAGCAGATTCGTTTGCAAACCAAGTCTGATCCACATTCATTGGGCAGATGGCGTGTGAACGGAGCACTCCCTCAAATTGGTGCATGGTATGATGCTTTTGGCATTAAAGAGGGGGATCCTATGTATTTGGCTCCTGAAAAACGTGTCTCTATTTGGTAAGCTTTATACATAAAAGATAATAAAAAGCATGGTAATTGCTGATAATTTGGCATTTACCATGCTTTCTTTTTGGAATTTACATGATAAACACCTATTTTTGTGCCCGATGAAACGGAGACGATATATAGCATGGGTATTAATGTTGGTCAGCATAATCATGTTGACTGCATCTGTTCTGCCTCATCATCATCACCGGGAAATCCTTTGCTTGCAGCATGATATGACTTTGTGCGGCTGTCAATGTTCTGTACAGCATCAGCAGCATAATAGTTCCGATGAGAATCATACATGTAATGCCGGATGCGTGACCAAGTTTAAAAGTGTAACTCCGGATCGGGCTCAGGACAGTGTTTCTCCTGATTATTCGTTTTGTTTGTTGCTATATACGGTAACGGATGTATTGGCGCTTTCATTGCAGTTGACAGAACACAACACATTACCTTATAATTACTATTTAGAAAAACTGCATTCTACGTGTCTTCCCCACGTAAAGGGGTTGCGTGCTCCTCCTTGCGATGTTCTTGCTTAACAGATAGAAAGTTTATCTTTTTATCCGCAACTTTGTTGCATTTTCTTTACGCTAATTTTGTATTTAATAAAAAAGTAAGAACAAATTATATCATCATGAAGAAACTTATCTTTATGGGAGTCTTAGGCTTGTTCCTCTTAGGCTCTTGCAACAGTAAATCGGGTCATGATCACGAAGGACACGATCATGGAACGGAGGAAGCACATAATCACGACCACGAAGGGCATGACCATAATCACGAAGGGCATGACCATGAAAAAGAAAACCACGACCATGAGAATGAAGGTCACGAAGGGCATAATCATGAAGCGGAAGCTTCTGCAGCCGGACATTCCGATGAGATAATCCTGGCTCCGGAAAAAGCGAAAGCAGCTGGAGTAGAATCGGAAATAATCCAGCCTAAATCATTCCGTCAGGTAATAACGACCAGCGGACAGGTACAGGCGGCACAAGGTGATGAAAGCGTAGTAGTTGCCAATGTAGCCGGTGTGGTTTCTTTCCGCCATCCGGTAACGGACGGTATGAGTGTGAGCAAGGGGGCTCCCATTCTGAATATCTCTGCTGAGAATATGCCGGACGGAGACCCTGTAAAACGTACCCGTATCGCATATGAAACCGCCAAAAAAGAATATGAACGTGCCGCCAAGTTGGTAAAAAGTCAGATAATATCGCAGAAAGATTTCAATGCCATTAAGGAGAGTTATGAAAATGCATTATTGGCATACGAGGCTATTTCAAAGAACCAGACCAAGACAGGTGTGTCCGTCACAGCTCCTTTAGGTGGTTATATCAAGAATTGTCTGGTGCAGGAAGGTGACTATGTGTCGGTAGGCCAGCCTTTGGTGAGTATCACTCAGAACCGTCGTCTGTTCCTTCGTGCAGATGTTTCCGAGAAATATTATGGTTATCTGCATAGCATCCAGTCGGCAAACTTCAAGACTCCATACGATAATAAGGTATATGAGCTGGGTGAGTTGAAAGGGCGTCTGCTTTCTTATGGTAAAGCATCCGGTGGTACTTCTTTCTATGTACCTGTTACTTTCGAATTTGATAATCGGGGAGATGTGATTCCCGGTTCGTATGTGGAGGTGTATCTGCTCTCGTCGGAAATGCCCGATGTGCTGGCCTTGCCTGTTACGGCACTGACCGAAGAACAAGGTTTGTACTTTGTTTATCTGCAACTGGATGAGGAAGGATATAAGAAACAGGAGGTAACTTTGGGAGCGAGCAACGGAAAGGAAGTGCAGATTCTGACCGGTTTGAAAGCCGGTGACCGTGTGGTAACAAAAGGAGCCTATCAGGTGAAATTAGCATCGGCCAGCAATGCGATTCCGGCTCATAGTCATGAACATTAATCAAGCCGCCCTATGCTAAATAAAATTATACATTTTTCCCTTCAAAACCGTATATTGGTTCTGGTGGCGTCGGTTTTGCTGCTTATCGGCGGTACTTACACGGCTTTTCATACGGAAGTCGATGTGTTCCCCGATTTGAATGCGCCGACTGTAGTGATTATGACCGAAGCGAATGGTATGGCAGCCGAAGAGGTGGAACAATTGGTAACCTTTCCTGTAGAAACTGCCGTGAACGGTGCGACCCATGTGCGCCGGGTGCGTTCATCTTCCACCAATGGCTTTTCCGTTGTGTGGGTGGAATTTGAATGGGATACCGATATCTATCTGGCCCGTCAGATTGTCAGTGAGAAATTGTCCTTGGTCAGCGAGGAGCTGCCCGAGAATGTAGGTAAACCTACCATGGGACCTCAGTCTTCTATTTTAGGTGAGTTGCTGATTATCGGTCTGACTTCGGATACTACTTCCATGCTCGATCTCCGTACACTGGCAGACTGGACTATCCGTCCGCGCCTGCTTTCTACGGGAGGTGTGGCACAGGTTGCCGTGCTGGGAGGTGATATCAAGGAATATCAGGTGTTGCTTGACCCTGCCCGTATGAAACATTACAATGTTACGTTGGCAGAGGTGATGAACGTTACCCGTAACATGAATCAGAATGCCAATGGCGGAGTGATTTATGAATATGGAAACGAATATATTGTTCGCGGGGTGCTTTCCAGTCATGATGTGGCTCAGTTGTCACGTTCCGTTATCAAGACGGTGGAAGGGGTGCCCGTTACATTGGAGGATATTGCCGATGTGAAGATTGGTTCGCAGGAACCCAAACTGGGTACTGCTTCGGAAAGAGGAAAACCTGCCGTACTGCTGACCGTTACCAAACAACCCAAGACTGGGACTATTGAACTGACAGAGCAATTAGAAGCCGCATTGAAGGATTTGCAGAAGAATCTTCCGGCTGATGTACACGTTTCTACAGATATTTTCCGTCAGAGCCGTTTTATTGAAAGTTCTATCGGCAATGTGAAGGATTCGTTGTATGAAGGTGCTATTTTTGTGGTGATTGTTCTCTTCCTGTTCCTTGCCAATGTACGTACCACGGTTATTTCATTGGTAACCCTTCCGTTGTCATTGATTGTTTCTATATTGACTCTTCACTATATGGGACTCACCATCAATACCATGAGTTTGGGTGGTATGGCCATTGCCATTGGTTCGTTGGTGGATGATGCCATTGTGGATGTGGAAAATGTATGGAAGCACTTGCGTGAGAATCGCTTGTTGCCCGAAGGGGAACGTAAGAGCGTGATTGAAGTTGTGTTCAATGCTTCGAAGGAAGTGCGTATGCCTATCTTGAACTCTACCTTGATTATTGTAGTCAGCTTTGTTCCTTTGTTTTTCCTGACAGGAATGGAAGGGCGTATGCTGGTTCCGTTGGGCATTGCCTTTATTGTGGCGTTGTTTGCTTCTACGGTAGTGGCTTTGACACTGACTCCGGTATTGTGCAGCTATCTGTTAGGTAATAATAAAAGCAAAGGATTGCCCAAAGAGGCATTTGTGGCCGTATGGATGAAAAAGCATTACCGCAATGCCTTGTTATGGTCCTTGAATCATAAATCCGCAGTATTGGGTTTTACGGGTGGACTGTTTGCGGTGGCATTGGTTATGTTTTTTACATTAGGACGCAGTTTCCTGCCATCTTTCAATGAAGGTTCGTTCACCATTAATATCAGTTCATTGCCGGGAATTTCTTTGGCAGAATCGGATAAAATGGGACACCGTGCAGAAGAGTTGCTGATGTCTATTCCCGAAATACAGACTGTAGCCCGTAAAACGGGACGTGCCGAACTGGATGAGCATGCATTAGGGGTTAACGTGAGTGAAATTGAGGCCCCGTTTGAATTGAAAGACCGTTCCCGCCAGGAACTGGTAGCCGATGTGCGTGCCAAGTTATCTACCATTACCGGTGCGAATATCGAAATAGGCCAACCTATCAGCCATCGTATCGATGCCATGCTTTCGGGTACCAAGGCCAACATTGCCATCAAACTGTTTGGTAATGATTTGAACAAGATGTTTGCCATCGGTAATCAGATAAAGGATGCCATCAGCAGTGTGGAGGGTATTGCCGACTTGAATGTGGAACAACAAATCGAACGTCCGCAGCTCAAGATTGTTCCCAAACGCGAGATGCTTGCCAAATTCGGTATTTCCTTGCCGGACTTTGCCGAATTTGTATCTGTAAACATGGCGGGTGAAGTTGTTTCGCAGGTATATGAAGAAGGCAAAGCGTTTAATCTTATTGTCCGTACCAAGGATGAGGTGCGTGATGAGATGGAGAAAGTGCGTAACCTGATGATTGATACCGGTGACGGTCAGAAAATCCCTGTCAACTATGTAGCCGATGTGGTTTCTGCCATGGGACCGAATACCATCAGCCGTGAGAACGTGAAGCGTAAGATTGTGATTTCGGCCAATACCAGCGGTCGTGATTTGCGCAGCGTGGTGAATGATATACAGGAACGGATTGATGCGCAAATCAAGCTTCCCGAAGGATATCATGTGGAATATGGCGGTCAGTTTGAAAGCGAGCAGGCGGCCAGCCGTACGCTGATGCTCACTTCGTTTATGAGTATCGTGGTTATCTTCCTGTTGCTTTATACCCAGTTTAAGAATGCAGCCCAAAGTGGAGTCATTTTGTTGAATTTGCCTTTGGCGTTGATTGGTGGGGTATTTGCATTGATGATAACAACGGGTGAGATAAGCATTCCGGCTATTATCGGCTTTATCTCGTTGTTTGGCATTGCTACCCGTAATGGTATGTTGTTGATAAGTCATTACAATATGTTGCGCGAAGAAGGTATGGAGTTGAAAGAAAGCATTCTCCACGGTTCGTTAGACCGTTTGAACCCTATCCTGATGACTGCGTTGTCTTCCGCGCTGGCTTTGATACCTTTGGCATTCCGTGGCGATTTGCCGGGTAATGAAATACAAAGCCCGATGGCGAAAGTTATTCTTGGAGGTCTTTTGACATCGACTTTCCTGAACGCTTTCATTATTCCGATTGTTTATGAACTGATGAATCGAAAGAAGAAATAATAGAAATATATGAAACGAATCTTATTTATAATAGCCTTCTGCTCTCCCTTGCTGGCGCAGGCCCAGAGTATTGAGCACATTTTGAAAAGCATCGAGCAGAACAATAAAGAGCTCAAGGCACAGAAACATGCCGCCGATGCGACCAAGATGGAAAACCGGACAAACAACAACTTGCCTGATCCTACGGTGAGCTACAGCTCTTTTTACAGTAATGGTGCCGAAGGTGGTCACGGTACGGAATTCGTTGCTTCGCAAGGTTTTGATTTTCCTACTCAGTATATTGCCCGCAACCGGCAGGCTACTTTGCAGAACGAAGCGGTGGACAAGCAACAACAGGCTGCTCGCCGAGATATTCTGCTGAATGCGAAGAATCTCTGTCTAGACCTTATTCTGTTGAATCAGGAAAAAACATTGATGGATATCCGTATGAAAAATGCAGATGAATTACAGGCACTTTATGAAAAACGTCTGACTACCGGTGATGCGAATATACTGGAAGTCAACAAAATCAAGATGGAGCGTATGAACGTGCAGACGGAAGTTGCCCAAAACAGCGCAGCCCACCGCACTGCCTTGCAATCTCTGCTTGCCATGAACGGCAACATGCCTTTAGAATTTGCTGAAACCACATACCCTGCCATACAGGAAATCAATGATTATAATGTTATGAGGGATGAAGTGATGGCGTCAGACCTTGACTTGCAGGCCGCCGCCGCCACTGCCCGTGCCGCCGAGAAGCAGGTTTCGGTAGACCGTCAAGGATGGTTGCCGAAACTGGAAGCCGGTTTTCGCCGTAACACGGATGATGCGGTTTCGATGAATGGTTTTGTGGTAGGGGGCTCCTTGCCTTTGTTTCAGAATCGTAAAAAGGTAAAGATAGCCAAGGCACAGGCTATCAGCGCACAATTGATGCAAGAAAATGCTAAAGATCAGGTTGAAGCTTCTCTGATGTCTCTCTTCAATGAGATGCAGCAGTTGAAGGATGCCATGAATGCGTATGATGTTCCTTTGATGTACCGTTCGCTGGATTTATTGAAGCAGGCATTGACCGAAGGACAAATTTCATTGATTGAATATTTTGTGGAAACGGAAAGTATTTATAAGAATCTTCAGGCGTATATGCAGATTGAGAATCAATACCAGAAGGTGATGGCGAATATTTACAAGAATAACCTATAAAATGTTAGGACTCGGTAAAATCTGTCATTTGATTATTATAAGGATGAAGAAATAATCCAAATAATATTAATGATTTGTCTGTTTGGAATACAATAGGATAGGGGTTATGTTATATAGGCATGACCCCTAAAACTATAAATATGGATAACTTGAAATTACTGGCAATAGTAACCGGAGAAGGCGAATTTGTGAATAAGAATTTAAGAACCGGATTATGGCTGAGCGAACTCACCCATATTTATCACGGCGCCAAAAAGCAAGGAATAGAAATTACCGTTGCCAGTCCCAAAGGAGGCGATACTCCTATCGATCCGGAGAGTTTGAATCCCTTACTCATGGATGAGATAACTAAAACCTGTTGGGAAGATTCCATATTTAAGAATGTATTGCAGCATACTAAAAGTTTGGATGAAGTCTCCGAATTTCAGTTTGATTGCGTTTATTTGGCGGGAGGACATGGTTCCATGTATGATTTTCCGGATAATATTGTCCTGCAAGCCATCTTAAAAAAGCAATATGAAAATGAAAAGAAGGTGGCAGCCATTTGTCACGGTGTTTGTGGATTGTTGAATGTGACGTTGGCTTCCGGCGAATATCTGGTTAAAGATAAGAAGCTTACAGGATTCAGCCGGGCTGAAGAAATTCTGGCAAGAAAGGAAAGGGTCGTGCCTTTCGATTTGGAAACCGAACTGAAAGACAGAGGTGCCCGCTACGAGAAAGCATTGATTCCGATGACTTCAAAAGTCGTTATTGACGGTAATCTGTTCACCGGAGAGAATCCGTTCAGTTCCAAGAAAATGGCAGAAGTCATCCTGCAATGTTTCAGTAAGAAATAAAGTTATTAATTTGAATAGGAAATGAATTTAGAAGAGGTATTGAACTTCCGCCGGTCTGTGCGGAGGTATGATAAAAATAAACCGATAGACCCGGAAAAGGTGAAACATTGTCTTGAACTGGCTACGTTGGCTCCCAATAGTTCCAATATGCAATTGTGGGAATTTTATCAAATAACGAATCCCGGACTGATGGCGAAAGTTTCAGAAGCTTGTTTAGGGCAGTCGGCTGCTTCTACGGCTTCGGAAATTGTTGTTTTTGTTACTCGTCAGGATTTGTATAAAAAGCGTGCTAAATTTGTGCTTGGCTTTGAAGAAGGAAATATCAGGCGCAATAGTCCGAAAGAGCGTCAGGAAAAACGTATTAGGGACAGGAAGCTGTATTATGGTAAACTGATGCCTTTCATTTATGCAAGGTTTTTCGGGCTTCTAGGGCTTTTCAGGGTGATATTGGCGAGAACCATCAGCCTGTTCCGCCCTATGATGCTGGAAGTTTCGGAATGCGATATGCGTGTGACGGTAAATAAATCCTGTGCCCTTGCTGCCCAAACCTTTATGATTGCCATGGCAAACGAAGGCTATGACACTTGTCCGCTGGAAGGTTTTGACAGCAGGCGGATGAAGAAACTATTGAAGCTGCCCCATGGGGCAGGCATCAATATGGTTATACCTTGCGGCATACGGGATGGGAACAAAGGCATTTGGGGAGAACGGGGCAGGGTTCCTTTCGATGAAATCTATCATAGGATATAAGAGAACAGGGTATTCCTGGCGGGTGATGAAGGTGTATTCCCTTAGATATTCCATCAGCATGCCGAATCGCTCTTCCTGAGTGTGCTTGGAAGAAGACGTCTTGAAACCGTATGTGGGGTCTGCGTGTTCCAGTTCCTTTTCACCCTTTCTGTATACTTCTTTGACAAAATGGCGTGTCGGATTGAATTTGACACTGTCGAAGTGCTTTGGCCGGAAATTATAAGAATGCCGGTTACATCCTTTTTTTGATTCTCGATAAAATCCGGAAACGGTTGTTGTTCGGACGGCATAAAAAATGTGCCTGAAGAATTGGGCTGCCTTTTATGACAGAGTGACTTCCGGCACATTTTTTCTTGTTTATTCCTGTTTATTTCTTTTTCTTCTTAGCTTCTTTCGCCCATTCTTTAGCTCCCTGCTCTTTCAGTTTCGCGGTGAAAGCCTTTGCTTTTTCCATGCTTGCGTTTTCGTCTTCGGGTGAAGCGTATGCATGTTTGTAACCTTTGGTCACGTTCCATTCACCTCGTGTGAAGTCCGGGAAGGCTACTGCCGCACAGCCGTTGTCCATAGAGATAGCTCCCAGTTCGGCCAGACAGCACCATTCGGCCAAGTCATATACATCCATGTCCAAAGGTAGTCCGTTTTGCAGACAATATACCAGACGGCTATCCATGATGAAGTCCATACCGCCGTGGCCGCCGACTTCTTTTGCCATTTCACCATATTTCTTTAAAATAGGATGCTGGTATTTCTCAACAAGTGCTTCCATTTCTGCCTGGGGTAAGAATCCGTGAGAGTTCAAATCGTCTACTTTGGGTTGCACACCCGATGCGGTCAGTTGTGCTGCATCCAAAGCATATCCTTCAACGGGATATTTATTGGCAAACCCTTTGCTTCCTGTCAGTTGGTACAGGCGGTTGTAAGGTTGGGGAGTCATTACATTATGTTGGATTTCAATAACTTTTCCATTTGCTGTGCGAAGCAGGGTGGTGGTATGGTCTCCGTTACGGAATTCTTTACATTCTTCGCCGGTTCTCTTCTCCACTAAATCTTTACCAACAACAGATTTGGTGTCCATAGCTACTAAAGTGGTTATACGGTCACCACGATGGATATCCAATGCTTGTGCTACAGGACCCAGGCCGTGAGTGGCATATACATCACCCCGGTGTTTCATGTTATAATCCAAACGCCATCCCAGTTTGTCTTCTTTGCCGTTTTTCCAATAATGATCCCAGAACGGGCTTAAATTGTGAATGTAGGCTCCTTGGGCACGGATTACTTCGCCAAATACACCTTGTTGTGCCATATTCAGTGTATTCATTTCAAACCAGTCATAGCAACAGTTCTCAAGAATCATGCAATGCTTGCGGGTTTTTTCACTCAGGTTGATTAAATCCCAGCATTCTTGCAGGTTCATGGCCGAGGGAACTTCAATAGCTACATTTTTACCGTTTTCCAATGCGCATTTTGCTACGGGGAAATGATGCAACCAGTCTGCGGCGATATAAACTAAATCTATGTCTGTACGTTTACATAATTCTTCATATCCCTTTTCTCCGGAATAAATGGCAGCTTTCGGCATAGATGCTTTCTTTAGGATATCCTGACATTTTTCTGCACGGGATGCTTCATAATCACAAAGGGCTACAATTTGTGTACCGGGAATATAAGTGAAGCGCTCTACGGCTCCGGGGCCTCGCATTCCCAATCCGACAAATCCTACGCGGACTACTTCCATTTTCGGGATGGTTAAGCCTAATACACTTTTCTGGCCGGACGGACGTTCAGGAGTGTCAATCACAATGGTTCCTTTGTCCCATTTCCAGGAATCTCCTGAACTTACGGTTTGTGCTGTCGTGGTTTGTGGTAAGCACATGCATAGGGTTGTACCCATACATAAGCTTATCATCAATGATTTAAAGGTTCTCATACTTTTTGAATTTAAAGATTAAAATTTAAAAATATAGGTTGTTTCTTGAGTCAACTACTTGAAACTTAATTATATTTCACATTAATAATAAGAATATTTTTTATTTTTGCGCTCAAAGATAATTAATCTTTTTTGATTATGGATATAAGTTCGTCCTCTTTTTTCTAAGAAAAAGGTGAGTTAATAAATAATATGAAAGAAGGGAAAAAGTGGAATCAAGACAGAAGTTGTGAAGGTATGAGTGAAAATCTAAAAATAATCAAGGTTTGTTGATCGAAAACGATCAGGGAAAGGAAATAATTTAGTTCAAAAGATCGTTTAATAAGGAGATTTGGCGGGATTTTTTTAATTTTGCACTTACAACTAATTAACAGATAAGAAAATGCCGTTAAATTTACCCGATAAACTACCTGCTATTGAATTGCTGAAGGAGGAAAATATCTTCGTCATAGACAATTCACGTGCCAGTGCACAGGATATTCGTCCGTTAAAAATCGTGATATTGAATTTGATGCCGTTGAAGATAACGACAGAAACGGATTTGGTACGTTTGCTTTCCAACACTCCCTTGCAGTTGGAAATATCATTTATGAAGTTGAAAAGCCATACATCGAAAAATACGCCGGTAGAACATATGAAAGCATTCTATCATGACTTTGATTTGATGCGCGACGAGAAATATGACGGGATGATTATTACGGGAGCTCCGGTAGAGCAGATGCCGTATGAGGATGTGAATTATTGGGATGAGATTACTACTATTTTTGATTGGGCGCGTACTCATGTTACCTCAACTCTTTATATTTGTTGGGCGGCTCAAGCCGGGCTTTATCATTTCTATGGAGTTCCCAAATATCCGCTGAAACAAAAAATGTTTGGTATTTTCCGCCATCATATCAATGTACAGGGATTGCCCATATTCCGTGGTTTTGATGATGAGTTTTTTGTACCACATAGCCGTCATACCGAAATACACCGTGAGGATATTCTGAAAGTAAAAGAGTTGGCTTTAATAGCTGAGTCTGATGAGTCTGGGGTTTATATGGCTATGGCTCGTAATGGGCGTGAATTCTTTATTACCGGGCATTCGGAGTATTCTCCTTATACGCTTGATACGGAATATAAGCGTGATTTGGGGAAAGGGTTGCCTATTGAAATGCCTGTAAATTATTATAAGGACGATAATCCGGACAATGCCCCGGTGGTGCGTTGGCGCGGACATGCCAATTTGTTGTTTTCTAATTGGTTGAACTATTATGTATATCAGGAAACCCCGTTTGATATAAATCAGATACGATGATCAGACAACGAAAAATAGAATTATTAGCTCCTGCTAAAAATCTGGAGTGCGGTATTGCAGCTGTTGATCACGGTGCTGATGCCATTTATATTGGTGCTCCCCGTTTCGGAGCACGTGCGGCTGCGGGGAATTCATTGGAGGATATCGCTGAGTTGGTGCGGTACGCTCATGTGTATAATGTTCGTATCTATGTGACGGTGAATACGATTCTGAAGGATGAGGAACTGAAGGATACGGAAAAAATGATTTGGGATTTATACCGTGCCGGAGTGGATGCTTTGATAGTGCAGGATATGGGATTGTTGGAATTGAATCTGCCACCTATACCGTTACATGCCAGCACACAGATGGATAATCGTACTCCTCAAAAAGTAAGATTCCTGGCTGAGGCAGGTTTCCGTCAGGTGGTATTGGCTCGTGAACTTTCTCTTGTTGAAATAGGAAATATCCATCATGCTTGTCCTGATGTGCCTTTGGAGGTATTTGTACATGGTGCTTTGTGTGTAAGCTATAGTGGACAATGTTATGTTAGTCAGGCTTGTTTCGGACGTAGTGCCAATCGGGGAGAATGTGCCCAGTTCTGTCGCCTTGCTTTTGATATGATAGACGCGGACGGTAAATCTATAGTAAGGAATAAGCATCTATTGTCTCTGAAAGATTTGAATCAGAGCGAAGAGTTGGAGCAATTGCTGGATGCCGGAGCTTCTTCCCTGAAAATAGAGGGACGTTTGAAGGATGTATCTTACGTTAAAAATGTAACAGCTTATTATCGCCAGAAGCTGGATACTGTTTTCAAACGTCGTAAAGAGTATATCCGTGCTTCATCGGGAAAAGTGAAATTAGAGTTCAAACCTCAATTGGATAAGAGTTTCAGTCGTGGTTTTACTAATTATTTTCTTTTTGACAGGAATAAGGATATTTTTTCTTTTGATACTCCCAAGTCTTTAGGGGAGGAGATGGGGACAGTGAAGGAAATTCGTGGTAATTATCTTACCGTAGCCGGAATCAAGTCTTTTAATAATGGAGATGGTGTTTGTTTTTTGGATGAGACTGGTAAGTTGCAGGGATTTCGCATAAACCGGGTGGAGAATAATAAGTTATTTCCTCAAGAGATGCCTCGGATAAAGCCCCGTACGATACTTTATCGTAATTTTGATCAGGAATTTGAGAGGTTGATGTCGCGTAAATCAGCTGAAAGGAAAATTGCTGTCATTTTAAAATTGGCTGAAAATAATCGGGGCTTTACTCTGTCTCTGACCGATGAAGATGATCACAGTGTCAGTGTGGTGCTGGAAAGGGAGAAGGAACGTGCCCGTACTCCGCAGGAAGATAACTTGCGTACACAACTTGGAAAGTTAGGAAATACTCCATTTGAAGCGTCAGATATAGTGATTGACTGGTCGGACAATTGGTTTATTCCGGCTTCTATGCTTGCCGAACTTCGCCGTAAGGGAATAGAGAAACTGCTGGAAGTGCGCCGTATTAACTATCGGCAGGAAATTTACAAGTTGCCTCGAACGCATCATGCTTTTCCTGTGAATGAATTGACTTATTTGGGAAATGTGATGAATGCTGATGCTATTTCCTTCTATAGGAATCATGGCGTGCAGCGTATTGCTCCGGCTTATGAAAAGGCTCCGGCAGAAGAAGCGGTATTGATGTTTTGCAAGCATTGTTTGCGTTATAGTATGGGATGGTGTCCCTCTTGGCATAAAGTGCGTTCTCCTTATAAGGAACCTTATTATCTGGTTAGCTCGGATAACAGGCGTTTCCGTTTAGAGTTTGATTGTAAGAATTGTCAGATGAAAGTCTATGCTGAAAAGTAAGTACATCGGATTACTGTTTTTGGTATTGGCTATTTTGATGGCTTGCCAATATCCTTCACCTGTTACTTCGAGTGAGGATATGCCGCAAAAGACAAGGGATTCTGTCAATTATTTGGTGGAACGGCATTATACATTAAACAGTAATTTTGAGGTTACTTCAGATTCGCTTATGTTACAGCAACTGCCATTGGTTGATGTGCTTCCTGTTTTTAAAGGAGAACGGCTGGTGGTAGCGGAGTTTATGATACAACCTGCTGATAGTGTGGATTCTGTATGGGTGAAGGTCGCACGGGACCAGGAAACAATGGGATGGGTACATGAAAAGGAATTGTTGGAGAAAGTAGTCCCTGTGGATTCAGTGTCACAGTTTATTCATTTTTTCAGTAATTCTCATACCATCGCTTTCTTTATCATATTAGGCTTTTTCGGTATTTGGTATGTTCATAGGGCTATTCGTCGCCAGAAGCTGCAATTAATTTGGTTGAATGATATTGATAGCGTTTTTCCTACAGTTCTTTCTTGGTTGGTAGCTACCGCAGCTACGCTTTATGCTAGTATTCAGCATTTTGTTCCAGGAACTTGGGAGCAGTTTTATTATAATCCTTCTTTGAATCCTTTTAGCTTGCCTTTTATTCTTTCTCTTTTCATGTTTAATATTTGGGGAATTATTCTTGTGGGGTTGGCTACTTTAGATGATTTGTTTCATCAGACACATATTGAAGCTGCATGTTTTTATTTGTTGGGATTGATGTCCTGCTGTATCTTTTTATATTTGTTTTTTACATTTACTACGTATTACTATTTGGGTTATCCATGTTTATTGGTATATGCTGTATGGTCATTTAATCGTATAAAGCATGCTTCCCGGTATAAATTCAGTTGTGGAAATTGTGGGGCGAAGATAAAGAATAAAGGAGTGTGTCCTCATTGCGGCGCTGTCAATGAATAATTTTATTGTTTGTTTCTTTTGACAAAGGCTCAAGCAGTTTTCTATTGTAAACAGCATTTTCTCTATGTACATACACTCAAACGAATAGGTTTGTTTTAGGAGCTATTCGCTTCATTTGCAGCAATAATAAAGTTCTTACTTTTCTTAGTGTGACAGAAAATAAATTTGATTTGGTAAATGTGGAAACAGAAAGGGAGTTCTGCGAAGAACCCCCTTTTTATTTTTGCAAGAATGGTTAGAAGTGATAACGTATATCCACTCCCAGTTGTAAAGGCCTGCTTTTTTGTTCGAATCCTCTATGCATGGTTTCAAAATAGAAGGTTGTATAATCCTTGTTGGTTAAATTACGTCCCCATACATCTATCTGTAAAGCTTTTGTCTGCAAAGAAATGCGCCCGTTCAGTGTTCCGTAAAAACTTTGTGAGACATTGTTTTTTTCAGTCCAATAAATTTTTCCTGCTCCGGTATAGCTCATGCCTAAAGTCAGGCTTTGCATCCAATTGCTTTTATCGAAAAAGAAACTATAATTTGCGCCTGCATTCATGGTATGGCGGGGAACAAATGGTACATAATTGCCGCTATAATCAATTTGCTCTTCTGATGATGTAGTACCTCCGTCATATTTTTTGAATGTGGAATGAGTATATCCATAACTTACATTCATATTCAGGTTTTTGTTGATGGATGCCAGAAAGCTGGCCTCTATTCCATAACTTTCGCTACTACCGGCATTGACCATCATTCGTCCCAAGCCACTATTGACAAATTTGGCGATTTGTTGGTCGTGGGTATCCATGTAGAATGCGGCAAGGTCGGTCTTCAGTTTGCCGTTGAACAAACTGAGATGTGATCCCACTTCGTAATTCCAGCTGTACTCGGGCTTGTAGACAGTTGTTTCTTGTACGTTCAATTCTTTTCCGTAGTTGGGCATGTGTTGCTTGATCATTCCTTCTATCATACCTGCCATAGATTCTGGTGCCTTGTCTAGTATGGCTTCAATCATTTTTTGTTGCATGTCATTTTGTATCAGTTCTGAAAACATCTGTACGTTATAACCTCCGGAACGATATCCTCTGGTTATGCTTACATACATATTGTTTGCAGGGCTGAAATCGTATTTAAAAGCTAGCTTGGGAAGTAGCTGTACATAGTCGTTTTTTTCTTTTCCTTCCAATAGCGGTGCAGCATTCAAATTCCTGAATGGAATATTAAGGGGAGGCATTGCCATTTTAAGAAAGAAATCGAAATCGATATTACTATCCGAGAAATAATTCATAGACATTTTTTCATATTCCAAGCGCAAACCTGCTGTTACTGAAAGGCCTTTCACAAACAGGTCGTTGAATGTAGATTGGTGGTACAGTGCGGTGCTGAATACCGGTGTGTCAAAACTTCCACTTACGCGGATACGGTTGTTCAAAACGTCCAGACTCATTTCAGGGGTACGGGGATTGTCTAAATGAATTTTCTTGAAAGTATTGTTGATGTTTCCTTCGATCATATCGGTCACTCCGTCCTCCATGAAGTTTACCGGACCGGTGGTATGTAGCCATTGATAAAAACCACTAACCCCTGTAACCCATTGCCAGCGCTTGTTGTTTTTGCTTTTAAAAGTAATTTCTTCACTGATGGTATTCAGACGCTGCTTCTGCTCAATGGTATAAATGCTGACAGGCAGGAAATCCTGGTCCATAAACATACGGTCGTTTAAATTCTGGAATCCTGTAACAGCGCTTAAGATAAACTTTTGCGCCTGGTATTCAATATTCAAACCGGTATTGAACAGTCCACGGCGATAAGTACAATCCTGATCGTATGAAATCTTCCCTATGTAGTTTTTATATTTTTCATTCTCTTTGTCGTATCCGTCTATAGCTCCTGTATAGTAATAAGGGTATCCCCCTTCGTCATTATAATCATAGCCTATGGTGAAGTCTAGTTTTAAGTTTTCTGAAGGCAGCCAGATAGCATGTATTCGTCCGCCTCCCGCTTCCATATTATCTACTTTTTTCCCATTGAGCGAATTGCGGAAGAATCCGTCTGATCCCTCATAATAACCACCGGCGGAGAAAGCGAAACAGTCACTCCAACGGTGGTAGTGGGTTAATGAAGCACTGCGGTAGTTACTTTTTGTTCCATAACTCAGTTTTACGTCTGTTCCCTGATAGGAGAATGGAGAGCGGGTATGTACTTTGATTAATCCCCCCATGGTATTGCGTCCGTACAAGGTTCCTTGTGGACCGCGAAGAATATCAATACGTTCTATATCATAAAAATTGAAATCAAATGCAGATTTGTCAATGTAAGGGATATTGTCCACATACAAACCTACCGCAGGAGTGTTGATACGCGAACCGATTCCCCGGATATAAATAGCTGAGGTGAGTCTTGAACCATAGTCGGGCATAAAGAAATTGGGTACCAGTGAACTCACGTTCTTTAAAGTTGTGATTTGGTTTGCTTGCATATCTTTTTGGGAGAGTAAAGATACGGCTGTAGGAAGTTCCCTTAATTTTCCGGTTTCTTTAGGTGAAGCGATAACCACCACCTCTTCTATATCAATGACTTTCGTAGTGTCCTTAGGCAGCGTGTTGATATTTTCCGCAAAAGTTGTTGTAGCCAGCAGGCAGGATGTAATGAATAAAATGTTTTTTCTCATATTTATTGTTTGGTTTTATTTGATACATCACGGATAACCAGAGTTGCTACAAGTTTCTACCAGGCGGAAAATTTATATATTCCACTCTGTATAATCCATGATGGAGAATGATTCCGGCTGCAAAGTAACGGTAAACCTGATATGTGTGCAATCCTAATAAATGAGGATTTTATATTCTGTCTGCTTCAATGTAGCCATTCATCACAGCATAAACGGTAAGACCGGAAACAGACTTGATGCCCAGTTTTTCAGTAATGTTCTTGCGGTGGGAGATAACGGTGGTCAGGCTGATATTAAGTTTGTCGGCTATCTCTTTGTTGATAAGTCCTTTGGTGATAAGTATCAATACTTCTATTTCCCGGATAGACAATTCATGTTCTGTTTTTTCTATATGCATTGCTTTATCTACTGCTTGTTTTCTTGCCTGATGTCCATATTGGCGTAATTGATGGATGTCTTTTATCAAAGAACCTTCATCTTGGTAGATATTCAGCTTGGGGATACCGGATAATTGAGGTTGGTTGTCACCTCCTGCTAATACAATTGTTTTTGGTTTACGAAGTAAAAAGAAGGAAGTATGTTCAAAATAGATTTGGGCAGAAATAAAATAGTGGGCATACATGTCCGGTGTGTCATCCGTCAACTCACCAAACGAATGGAATACACGGATAGTAGCCATTGGAATGATATCTTCCAAAATGTTTTTTAACCCCAGGCAAGTGAGGGTATTTGGGTCTACTATGGCTATTTCGGGATGATGCATGATGTTTTCTTTGGTGCAAAGATACATATCTTTTATAAAAAACAGATTCATAAAGACAAAGAAATCTTCTTTTAGGCAACATCACCAATCATTTATTTGTAGGGGCGCATTTGAATGCGCCCGCATATGTGCTGTAAATCATTTTCGGATAGGTTCAATCTGTCCTTACTCCTAAATAAGTGGCTGCTGCTTCAGCACATTTTTCTCCATCGATACCTGCTGAAACAATTCCTCCGGCGTAACCTGCTCCTTCTCCACAAGGAAATAACCCATTGACAGTGACATGTTGCAGTGTCTCATTATCTCGCAGGATCCGTACCGGAGCCGACGTGCGTGTTTCTACACCAATCATCACTGCTTCATTGGTCAGGAAGCCATGGCTGCTCTTTCCGAATTGTTGGAAACCTTTGCTCAAACGGTCGGTAATGAATGCAGGCATCCAAAAATGCAGGGGAGAGGAAACTAATCCCGGACTATACGAACTGTCGGGTAAATCATAGCTTAGTTTTTTGCGGGTGAAGTCCACCATTCGTTGTGAAGGTGCGGTTTGGCGCATATTGCCTTGCTGCCAGCAGGAGGCCTCCAATGCTTCTTGGAAATACATCATGGTTAATGGACAATGGTCGGTAGTCCATTGACCATGATTTTTATTAGTGGCTTTTAATTCTTCACTTTTCGTTTTTAATTCTTCTGTAAAAAGATTATTTTCCGCCAGATCTTCCGGCCTGATTTCTACCACCATGCCGGAGTTGCTCCATTTGGAGCCGCGGTTGCTGGGACTCATGCCGTTTACTACAATCTGATGCGGACCGCTTGCGGCGGGAACTACGAATCCTCCCGGACACATACAAAAACTATAGACTCCACGTCCTTCTGCTTGTGTCACAAAGCTATATTCGGCGGCAGGCAGATACTTTCCACGTCCGTTTTTATTATGATATTGTATCTGGTCAATCAGCATGGACGGGTGTTCCAGACGTACTCCTACCGCAATACCTTTGGCTTCCATTTCTACACCATTATCATACAACCACTGATATACATCCCGTGCGGAGTGTCCGGTAGCCAGAATAACAGGTCCTTTGAAAGTCTTTCCGGTATTTGTTTCTATACCTGTGATTTTGTTTTTTTCTATGATAAGGGAATCCATTCGTGTTTCGAAATGCACTTCACCTCCACATTCTATGATGGTATTCCGCATGTTTTCAATCACGCGCGGCAGCTTGTCCGTACCGATGTGCGGATGGGCATCTACCAAAATGGAGGTACTGGCACCATGTTGACAGAATACATTCAGAATTTTGTCTACATTACCCCGCTTTTTGCTTCGGGTATAGAGCTTACCATCTGAATAGGCTCCTGCTCCTCCTTCTCCGAAACTGTAGTTGCTTTCAGGGGCAACTTTGTGCTCACGGCTGATACGGGCGATATCTATTTTTCTATCGCGTACATTCTTACCTCGTTCCACTACGACAGGCCGGAGTCCTAACTCTATTAATCGTAAAGCTGCAAACAGTCCGCCCGGACCTGCTCCTACAACTATGACTTGTGGCTTTCCTTCTACCTTATTGTATATAGTGCGGATAAATTCCTCGTCCTGCGGAACTTCATTGATGTACAGACGCACTTTCAGGTTTACATAGATAGTACGCTGACGTGCGTCTATGCTTCTTTTCAGGATACGAAGGGCATGAATGGTACGTATATCCAATCCCTTGTCACGTCCGATGAATTGTTTCAGTGACTGTTCATTAGCTGCCTGTTCAGGCAAGACTCTTATTTGAAATTCTTGTATCATGGTTCTTGTTTAGGTTATTCGCCTTCCGGCATTAATTTTTTGCGATAATAGGAATTGGCGGTATATAATGCGGCGGCAGGATTGTGTCCTGTCACACGGTCTTTGGTCACCAAAGTTGTAGTATAGGCATTAGAGTACTTGTAGAATAAACTGTCATGTCCCACACATAGTCCGATAACCACGTTCAACTCTGTATGTGCTTGGTTGAGAAGGCGTGCTTGTAGGATAGGGTTACACATTGCCGCACCGATTTTTTCACATTCTTTGGGGATTCCGATAGAGGATTTGGCTATTCCGGCTACTTTGCAGATTACTGAATATACCTCAAAGCCGTTAGCACGGAGGATGCGGGCAAAAATACGGGCTTCATTCACCAGTCCGATACAATAGGCAATTCCTAGTTTTTTATATCCCATCTTGCGTGCGAAGGTCATGATTTCTTCCACACGGGTTAATCGGCAGTAACCTTCATATTCCACTTCGGCACTGGTTGCCATTATCTTGTTATTGTCGTTATATTGTTTCAACGCCCATTCCAAATCTTCTTGTTCCAAATGGGTAGTCAGACAAAATTCAGGGTAAGTGCGCTCTTTGAACTTGCAGTTCTGTGTGCCGCAATCTACGCAGGTAGGGGTGTGAGATTTATCTTTTGTCATTTTATATCATTCTTCAAATTAAGTCTTAAAAGGGAAAATAGATTTTTATCCAAACAAGGCCCGGAATGCTTCTTCCACTTTTCTGACCGGAATAATTTCTATTTTCAATTTTGATGTATCCATTCCTTGTAAATTATGTTTTGGTATAAGGATTCGTTTAAAGCCTAACTTTTCCGCTTCTCCGATTCGCTGTTCAATACGGTTTACAGGTCGGATTTCACCACTTAGTCCCACTTCTCCGGCCATGCAGGTATCGCGTTCTACCTCTGTATCCATATTGCTGGATAGAATGGCACTGATGACAGACAGGTCGATGGCCGGATCATTCACTTTCAATCCACCCGCAATGTTTAAAAAGACATCTTTTTGTGCCAGTTTGAATCCTACCCGTTTTTCGAGTACTGCCAGAAGCATATTCATACGTCGTAAATCAAATCCGGTGGCAGAACGTTGCGGATTTCCATATACAGCCGAACTGACTAAGGCTTGTGTTTCAATTAAGAAAGGACGGACACCTTCTATGGCAGAGGCGATAGCGACTCCACTCATTCCGTCATGGTCTTGGCTAAGCAACAGTTCGGACGGGTTGCTCACTTGGCGCAAACCATTTTGTCGCATTTCATAAATGCCCAGTTCGGCAGTGCTTCCGAAACGGTTCTTGATGCTGCGAAGAATGCGGTACATATAATGTTGGTCACCTTCAAATTGCAATACGGTGTCTACAATATGTTCCAGTACCTTGGGGCCGGCAATGCTTCCTTCTTTATTGATATGGCCGATCAGAATGACCGGCGTATTTGTTTCTTTGGCAAATTTTAAAATAGAAGCGGAACATTCACGTACCTGTACCAAACTGCCGGGAGAAGAGTCTATCGTTTCGGTTGAGATGGTTTGAATAGAGTCGATAATCACTAAATCGGGTTGTGTATTCTTGATATGTACGTAAATCTGCTCCAACGAAGTTTCACAGACGATCAGGCAGTCGGAAGAATTATGCGGGATACGGTCTGCACGTAGTTTTAATTGTCGTGCACTTTCTTCTCCCGAAATATACAATACTTTTCTGTCAGGCAGATGAAGTACGGTTTGCAACACCAAGGTAGATTTGCCTATCCCCGGTTCACCACCCAGTAAAACGAGTGAGCCCGGTACTAAGCCACCTCCCAATACCCGGTTCAGCTCTTCGTCTTGCATATCAATTCGAGGCTCGTCTCCGCCGGTTATGTCATTCAGTGTGACAGGCTTGCTTTTTACGGATTCCAGGCCGGATACCGGTCTTTTGTTTGCAGGTTCCTTGCGTATAATTTCTTCTACGTATGTGTTCCATGCACCGCAAGACGGACATTTCCCTACCCATTTGGGTGAATCCTGCCCACAGTTGGTGCATACATATACAGTTTTTTCCTTTGCCATATTCTTACGGGATAATTAAAACAGCACAACTTGAGGCTGAATTTGTACAAAGGTAAGGAAATAGTTCTGCATATCAACATGGGCAGGATAAAAAAGTTTTGTCTTATTTCTGCTTTAATAAAAAGCATTCTTATATTTTATCGCAAAAAAATGGGAAATTGTGATAGATTGTAGGAAATTGTTTTTATATTTGCATCGTTCAAATAAAAAACAGAAGAAGAACAATAATAAAATGACGATATACTATCTCCATACAACCACCACATTAGGGATGGGGCACATGACAACTACAATGTCCACATCCACAACAATGACCCCTCGGGGTTAAGGATAGTATATGTGTTTCTACGTGATACACGCTTACGGACGTAAGCAAAACAAGCTTTTAATTTTATTTTTTTAGTGTAAACAGATACAGTTTCTTTTCGTTGTCATGCTGGGTGAAACAAAAGTAGATTCTTTACCGGACTTGAAATGGCTCGGAGGACAGAATGGCAAAAGAAGCTGGAATAAAAATAGATAAT
>OKZM01000101.1_pt1 | contig 29274 bp, 24 predicted proteins | sample 1609131 | NCBI WGS metagenome assembly OKZM01 (sample SAMN02675049, study PRJEB24791) | human gut metagenome, SKBSTL061 | isolation source: stool | host: Homo sapiens | place: USA | reverse complement strand
AGTACAACGACCTTGCTGAGAAGTACAGCATGGACGTGGGCGAGCTCAAGAAGTATCTTGACGCCATGTCCGTCCGCACGCAGATCATCCGCGACAAGGCCATCAGCGTCGTCGTGGACAGCGCGAAGATCGAAAAGAAGAAGGCTCCCAAGAAGGAAGCCGAGGGCGAAGCCGCTGAAGGCGAGGAAAAGCCCGCCAAGAAGACCGCTGCCAAAAAGTCCGCCAAGAAGGAAGAAGAAAAGGCTGAATAATCGGCAAAACGGTCATAATAGATAGAAACGACGATCAACCACAAATGCCTGCCATTTGTGGTTGATTGTGTACATACCAATTTTTTGAACAGGGTATGAACAAGGAGGTTACCAAGATGAGTTTAGTCCCTTACGTCATTGAACAGACCAACCGCGGCGAGCGTTCCTACGACATTTTCTCCCGCCTGCTGGAAGACCGTATCATCTTCCTCGGCGAAGAGGTCAACGACGCGACTGCGAGCCTGATCGTTTCGCAGCTTTTATTCCTCGAGGCCAAGGACCCCGACAAGGACATCCAGCTCTATATCAACTCCCCCGGCGGCAGTGTGACGGCCGGCATGGCGATCTACGACACGATGCAGTATATCAAGTGCGACGTGTCCACCATCTGCGTCGGCCTCGCCGCCAGCATGGGCGCGTTCCTGCTCTCGTCCGGCGCCAAGGGCAAGCGCATTGCGCTGCCGAACGCAGATATTATGATCCACCAGCCCTCTGCCGGTACGCAGGGCAAGGTCACGGATATGGAGAGCGACGTGGAGCATTTCCTGCGCATCAAGCAGCGCTTGAATAAGATCCTGGCCGAGAACACCGGCAAGACGCCCGAGCAGGTCAAGCTCGACTCCGAGCGCGACCACTGGATGACGGCGGATGAGGCGCAGGCCTACGGCCTTGTGGACAAGGTCATTTACAAGAGATAAGGACAGTTTGACTTATGAGTGAAGATAGGAAAAAAGAGCTTCGCTGCTCGTTCTGCGGCAAGAGCGAGCACGAAGTGCACCGCATGATCCAGGGGCCGGGCGTGCGCATCTGCGATGAGTGCGTCCGCCTGTGCATGGACGTGCTGGAGGACGGCTATGAGCCGCACGACGAGCTGGAAGCGCCCGACTCCATCCCCACGCCGCGCGAAATTCGCGAGGTGCTCGACCAGTATATCATCGGGCAGGAGGCGGCCAAGGTCGCGCTGTCCGTGTCCGTCTACAACCACTATAAACGCATCTTCTTCGGCGGCGACGACGAGGTGGAGCTGCAAAAGAGCAACATCCTGCTCCTCGGCCCCACTGGCAGCGGCAAGACGCTCTTTGCCCAGACGCTCGCCCGCATTCTGAAGGTGCCGTTCGCCATCGCGGACGCGACGACCCTCACCGAGGCGGGCTACGTCGGCGACGATGTGGAAAACATTCTGCTCCGCTTGCTTCAGGCGGCGGATTACGACGTGGAGCTCGCCGAGCGCGGAATCATCTATGTCGACGAGATCGACAAGATCGCCCGCAAGAGCGAGAACACCTCCATCACGCGTGACGTCTCCGGCGAGGGCGTGCAGCAGGCATTGCTGAAAATCGTTGAGGGCACGGTCGCGAACGTCCCGCCGCAGGGCGGCCGCAAGCACCCGCATCAGGAGTTCATCCAGATCGACACGCACAACATCCTCTTCATCTGCGGCGGCGCGTTCGAGGGCATCGAGAAGATCATCGAGAGCCGTCTCGACCGCAAGTCGATGGGCTTCGGCGCGGAGCTCAAGAGCAAAAACGACGTGGATGAAAGCAAGATTTTACGCGAGGTGCAGCCGCACGATATCTTGAAGTTCGGCATCATCCCCGAGCTGGTCGGCAGACTGCCGGTCATCACGGCGCTCGACGCGCTGACGCGCGACGACCTTGTCAAGATCCTGACCCAGCCGAAAAACGCGCTCGTCAAGCAGTATCAAAAGCTGTTTTCTTACGACGACGCTGAGCTCACGTTCGAGCCCAAGGCGCTCGAAGCGATTGCCGACAAGGCCATCGAGCGCAAGATCGGCGCGCGCGGCCTGCGCGCGGTAATGGAGGGTCTGCTGATGAACGTGATGTACGACATCCCGTCCGACCGCACGATCGACCGCGTGACCATCACGCCGGGCTGCGTGGAGGGGACGGAACAGCCGAAAATTTCCCACCGCACAGAGAAAGAAGGGGAGGCGCCGCAGCCGTCGCTGCCGGCAGACTCCGCTTCATAAGGAGAAACCCCATGGAACCTGTAACAAAAAATCTTCCGGTCATCGCCATGCGCGGGCTCAATGTGTTCCCTCGCATGAACACGAGCTTTGACCTCGAGCGTCCGATCTCCGTGCACGCGCTTGAGCGCGCCATGGAAAACGGGGAGGAGATCTTTCTCGTCACCCAGCGTGAGATCGGCGTGGAGCAGCCGGAGGAAAAAGACCTGTACGAGATCGGCACGGTCGCGCGCGTGACGCAGATTTTGCGCGTGTCTGACCGCGTGCTGCGCGTGATGATGGAGGGCGCGTGCCGCGCCCGCCTCAAGCGGCTGTGGCAGCGCGAGCCGTTTTTGCAGGCGCAGGTCGAGCTCATCGATGAGCCGGCCACCTCGCGCCATAGCAAGCGGACGGAAGCGATGCTGCGCCAGACCTACGCCAGCGTGACGGAATATGCCGAGCTCGCGCAGAAATTGCCGGACGATGTCTACGCCGCCATTTTATCGACGAACGATCCCGGCTATCTCGCTGACTTTATCGCCCAGCAGCTCAACCTGCGCTATCAGGACAAACAGGATATCCTCGACGAGCTGCGCCCGCTGCCGAGATTGCAGCGCATGAACGAGATTCTGCGCCGCGAGATCGAAGTTACCGCCATGGAGCAGGACATTGAAAGCAAGGTCCGCTCCCGCGTCGGAAAAATTCAGAAGGATTTTGTCCTGCGCGAGCAGATCAAGGTCTTACAGAACGAGATCGGTGAGGGCGGGGAGGACGAAGAACTCGACGAGTACCGCGAGAAGATCAGCAAGGCGCACCTGAGCGAAGAAGTGGAGCGCAAGCTGCTGAAAGATGTGGACAAGCTCGCCAAGCAGCCGTTCGGCAGCGCCGAGGCGAGTGTGCTGCGCAACTATCTCGACACCTGCATGGAAATGCCCTGGGGCGAGGAGACGAAGGAGCGCGCCAGCGTAGACGCCGCGCGCAAGGTTCTTGACCGCGACCACTACGGCTTGCAGAAGGTCAAGGAGCGCATTTTAGAGTTCATCGCCGTGCGCCAGCTCAACCCCGAGGCGAAGGGGCAGATTTTATGTCTCGTCGGCCCTCCGGGCGTCGGCAAGACGTCGATCGCGCTGTCGGTCGCCAAGGCGATGAACCGCAAGGTCGCGCGACTGTCGCTCGGCGGCGTGCGTGACGAGGCGGATATCCGCGGCCACCGCAAGACCTACATCGGCGCGATGCCCGGCCGCATCATCGAGGCTATCTCCCGCAGCGGCTCGATGAATCCGCTGCTCGTGCTCGACGAGGTCGACAAGATGGGAAGCGACGGACGCGGCGACCCCGCGAGCGCACTTCTCGAAGTGCTCGACAGCGAGCAGAACTACGCCTTCCGCGACCACTATCTTGAAATTCCCGTCGATCTGAGCCGCGTGATGTTCATTATGACGGCCAACACACTCGACACCATTCCGCGCCCGCTGCTCGACCGCATGGAGATCATTGAAATCCCCAGCTACACGGACGAGGAGAAGGTGCAGATTGCGCAGCGGCACCTGCTGCCCAAGGAGCGTCAGGCCCACGGGCTGACGGCCTCGAGCCTGCGCGTGGACGAGAGCGCCATCCGCGCGGCCATCGCGCTCTATACGCGCGAGAGCGGCGTGCGCTCGCTTGAGCGTCAGCTCGGCAAGATCTGCCGCAAGGCGGCAATGCAGCTTGCCACAAGCGATGTAAAGCGAGTCACCGTGACAGAGAAGAACATCAAGGACTTCCTCGGTGCGCCGCGTGCTGCACAGGAGAAGATTCCCGAAAAGGACCTTGTCGGCGTGGTGAACGGCCTTGCGTGGACCGAGGTGGGCGGCGAAATTCTGCCCGTCGAAGTCGGCGTGATGGATGGCAGCGGCAAGGTCGAGCTCACGGGCAACCTGGGCGACGTGATGCAGGAGAGCTGCCGCGCGGCACTCTCGTGCCTGCGCCAGCGGGCGCAGGAGCTCGGCATCGCGCCGGACTTCTACAAGACGAGGGACATCCATATCCACTTCCCTGAGGGGGCCATCCCCAAGGACGGACCCAGCGCCGGTATCGCCATCGCGACAGCGGTGCTCTCCGCGCTGACGGGGCAGGCGGTACACCGCGATGTCGCCATGACGGGCGAGATCACGCTGCGCGGCCGTGTGCTCGCCATCGGGGGCTTGCGCGAAAAGACAATGGGCGCGCTGCGCGCGGGCGTACATACGGTTATTCTCCCGAAGGAGAATGAAAAGGACCTCGACGAGATCGATCCGCTGGTGCGCGAAAAGCTGCGCTTTGTACCGGTCGAGACGGTGGACGCCGTCTTTGCCGAAGCGCTGGTGCTGCCCGAAAAATGCACCGCTGCCGCACACGAGAGCTATCTTCCTCCCGTGCAGGAGAGCGCGCACAGCGCGCTGCGTGCGGGCGAAATGAGCTGAAAGGAAACGAAAACCATGGCGATCAACTTCAACAAGGTCGAATTCATCCTCTCGGCGGCGTCGGAAAAGCAGTTCGTGCGCGACGGGATGCCGCAGCTCGCGTTTGCGGGGCGATCGAACGTCGGCAAATCGTCCGTCATCAACCGGCTCGTCAACCGCAAGAACTTTGCCCGCGTGGGCGCGTCCCCGGGCAAGACCTCGCAGATCAACTACTTTAAGATCGACGGCAAGCTCTACCTCGTCGACCTGCCGGGCTACGGCTACGCCAAGGTCTCCAAGACCGAGCGCGACCGCTGGGGCAAGCTGATGGAAAACTATTTCCAGTCTGCGGGGCTCATTCACCTCGGCGTGCAGATCGTCGACGCGCGGCACAAGCCGACGGCAGACGACGTGACGATGCACGACTACTTCGTGCAGACGGGCTGTCCCGTCGTGATCGTGGCGAACAAGCTCGACAAGCTCAAAGCGCGCGAGATCGAGCCGAATCTTGCCCAAATTCGCGAGACGCTGAGTTTGCGCGACGATGAGCTCGTCATTCCGTTCTCTGCCGAAAAGGGCACGGGCAAGGAGCAACTGATCGCGGCGATCCTCGACCATTTGAACGACTGAAAAGGAATAATGCTTCACAGAAAAGCCTCTGTATGGTTTGACCATACAGAGGCTTTTTATCGTATTTCCCGGGGAATCAGCGGCGCAGCGTCAGGAGTGCGGTGCAGTGGGAGAAGGATTCAAACGTCAGCGTGGGGAAGTGGGGACGGAGTTCGCCGTAGACGAAGTAAATTTCATCTGAGTCCCAATCCTCGCCTGCCGCAGTTCGACACGCTTCGAGCTCTTCGCGCGTGCGGAAGGCGACGTCGCCGATGAAAAGACAGCCGTCCTGCTTCAAAAGCGGCAGAAGCGCGCGAAGAAAGCCAATTTTCTGCGTGTCCGTCAGGTGGTGGAGCGAGTAGGTCGCGACGATGGCGTCGTACTGCCGTGCGCAAAGCTCGGGCACAAGGCCTTTGGAAAAATCGCCCTGATAGAGCCGCGCGTCCGGCATTTTTGCCTGCGCCAGTTCGATCATGCGCGCGGAAAAGTCCTGCCCATAGATGCGGCAGCCCTGCTCGTAGAGCCGCGAGGTCAAAACGCCTGTGCCGAAGCCAATGTCCAGCACATCACGCCCGCTCTGCGCGAGCACGCGCTGATAGAGCGCGTTCATCATGGCGCGGTAGCCCGCAAAGGGGTAGCGGTCGTTCTCGTCGGAGAGGCCGACGCTCTTGTCATAGCCGTCGGCCCAGAGGTCGAAGCCGGTATTGTTCAGCATGTCAGTCCTCCTTTTCGTTCAGCGGGGGAAGTCCCAGCTCATAGAACGCCACGGCGCTCGCTGCGGCGACATTGAGCGAGTCGACGCCGTGGTACATCGGGATCCTGACCGTGTAGTCGCAGCTCGCGATGGTCGAGGACGCGAGCCCGTCACCCTCCGTGCCCATGACGATGGCAAGCTTTTCTTCGGCGGCAAGGCGCGGATCGTCGAGCCGTACGGAGTCGTTGCGCAGTGCCATCGCGACGGTGCGGAAGCCAAGATCGCGCAGCAGCTGCGTCCAGTCGCCGCTTTCGGGCAGGTAGGTCCACGGGATGAGGAACACATTTCCCATGCTGACGCGCGAGGCGCGGCGATAGAGCGGATCGCTGCCCGCGGTCGTGAGCAGCACCGCGTCCATGCCGAGCGCGGCGGCGGAGCGGAAGATCGCGCCGATGTTCGTCGGATTCATCACGTTTTCGAGCACGACGACGCGCCGCGCATCGCGGCAGACGTCCTCGACGCTTTGGAGCTTCGGCCGCCGCATGGCGCAGAGCATGCCGCGCGTCAGGTGAAAGCCGGTGAGCTGTGTCAGCACGGATTCATCAGCGGTGTAAACCGGAATATCTTGACAGCAGCGGGCGAGAATTTCGCGCCCCTTGCCCTGAGTATGCTGCCGCTCCATCAGAAACGACACCGGCTCACAGCCCGCATCAAGCGCACGGCCGATGACGAGCGGACTTTCCGCGACGAAGAGCGCGTTGTCGGGGTCCGCGCGATTGAGCAGTTGGTTTTCGGTCAGGCGCGCGTAGACGTCGAGCGCGGGATCGGAAAAATCGTGGATTTCGATGATGTTTGCCATAGCTTGTCCTTTTTAAGATTCTAAGATGTTCAGCAGTGCAGCGACGTCCGGCAGAACGAACGTCGGCTGCGGGTCAGCGGTGGGGAGGTCTTCTTCCTTCGTCTCGCCAGAGAGGACGAGCAGCGTGTCGATGCCCGCGTTCGCGCCGCTGGCGATATCCGTGTAGATGCGGTCGCCCACGAGCAGTGTTTCCTGCGCGGAAACGCTCGCCTCAAGCATTGCGAGCTGCGGCATCAGCGGTTCGGGCTTGCCGATGACGATGGGGCGGCGGGAGGTCGCGCGCCAGAGCATTTCGCACACGCTCCCGCAGTCGGGCACGAAGCCGCAGGCCGTGGGGCAGACCCAGTCGGGATTGGTCGCAAGGTAGGGGATGCCTTGTCCGAGCAGGATGCAGGCGTCCTCCAGCTTTTGAAATGTCAGCTCGGTGTCGAAGCCCATCAGGAGCGCGTTCGCGTCCTCACGCCGTTCTGCGACGGTAAAGCCAGCCGCGCGGAGCTGTGATTTCATCGACTCCGTACCGCAGACGTAATAGCGTCGGTCTTCTCCGCCGTGCTCGCGGAGATAGTGAATCAGCGCGTCGACCGAGGTGAGAAAATCGGCCGCCTCCGTCGCGACGCCGAGGCGCGTGAACTTCTCGACGTAGGCCTCCACGCTGCGCGAGGAGTTGTTTGTCAGAAAGCGGTACTGCCCGCCGCGTGCGCGGATGGCGGAGAGCAGCTCGCGGACGCCTTCAAAGAGCCGGTTGCCCAAGTACAGCGTGCCGTCGAGGTCGAAAAGAAAGAGCTTTTTGCGCTGAAGAAGATTATGGTCAACCATCAGTCACGCCTTCTTTTTGCTGTCGATCGCAATGAAGAAGAATGAGCTCACCGCCAGAAGATAGGGGTAGAAGAGGTTTGGGATGATGTCGAACGCCGAGATGGCGTAGCCCAGCTCGTGCGCCGCGGAGATCGCGACGAGCATCTGTGCGCCGTAGGGGATGATTCCCTGGAAGATGCAGGAGAACGTGTCAAGGAGCGATGCGGCCTTGCGCGGGGTGATGCCGTACTCTTCGCTCATCTCCTTGGCGATGGGGTTCGCCATAACAATGGCGACGGTGTTGTTCGCGGTGGCAATGTCCATCGCGCCGACGAGAAGGCCCATGCCGATCTGGCCGCCGCGCTTGCCGCGAAACGCCTTTTTGATCCAGCCGAGCAGCGCTTCAAAGCCGCCGTACTCGCGGATCAGTGCACAGATGGCGGAGACCAAGATCGCGACCATCGAGGTTTCAAACATCCCGGCCGCGCCGCTGCCCATGTTTTCGAGCAGGGCCTTGACTGCGAGGATGCCGGTCTGCCCCGTTGCGCCGGTCGCGAGCGCGATGACCGCGCCGGATACGATACCGATGAGCAGCACGACAAAGACGTTGATACCGATGATGCCGCCGATGAGCACGAGCACATAGGGGATGATCTGAATGAGATTGTAGGCAGGGATGGGCGCGGGGTGCACGTCCGCATTCAGCGTCAGCACGAGGATGAGTGCGAGCGACGCGAGCGCGGCGGGGAAGGCGATGTGGAAATTTTCGCGGAATTTGTCCTTCATCGCGCAGCCCTGCCCGTTGCAGGCGGCGATGGTTGTGTCGGAAATGAAGCTCAGATTGTCACCGAACATTGCCCCGCCCATGACGGACGCGACACACAGCGGCAGGGAATAGCCGCTCGCCGCGGCGATGGGGATGGCGATGGGGACGATGAGCGTGATGGTGCCGACGCTCGTGCCCATCGCGGTGGAGACAAAGCAGCTTACGACGAACAGCACCGCCACGGCGAATTTCGACGGGATGATCGAGAGCATGAAGTACGCAACGCTCTCCGCACTCGAGCGGCCCACGACGCCGACGAACATACCCGCGGCTAAGAAGATGAGCAGCATCGTGATGATGTTCTTATCGCCCACACCATGGCCCATCAGCGTGAGCTTTTCGTCGAACGACAGCGCACGGTTCTGGCAGCAGGCTACGAGCAGCGCGATGAGAAAGATGACGACGATGGGGATGGAATAAAATCCCATCGGGATTTTGAGCACGTACTCAAAGATCAGACCGAGGCCCAGATACAGGACAAGGAACACTAAGATCGGCAGCAGCGCCGCGGGATTGGCTTTTTTTGACATGGGATGACACTCTCTTTCTCCAAACATAAAAAAAGCTCCTGCGCGGAGCTTTTTGTGCGATATGAATTATTATAAGGAGCGTGGAGGACCTTGTCAAGTGAGATTTGCCCAAAATTGAGCGCAAAAGGGCTTGACAGAAGGACTCTAATCTGTTAGTGTACAAATATACTCTAACAGATTAGAGAGGGAACAAGATGGAAACGCCGAAAATTTTTGAGAGCGAATACCGCTTCTGTCAAATCCTGTGGGCACACGAGCCGGTCAAGAGCCGTGAATTGGTCGCGCTCTGCGCCGAGCACCTGGGCTGGAAACCGACGACGACCTACACGGTCATCAAACGGCTCTCTGAGCGCGGGGTGCTGAAAAACGAGAATACTGTCGTCACGTCGCTCATCTCACAGGACGAGGCGCAGACCGCCGAGATCGACGAGCTGCTCGACAAGCGCTTCGACGGCTCGCTGCCCGCGTTCGTCGCCGCGTTTACAAAGTCGAGCCACGTGAGCGACAAAGAGCTTGACGAGGTGCAGAAAATGATCGACCTTTATCGAAAGGAGAATCATCATGGATGACGTCTTTTTGAAGCTCGTGAACCTCAGCATCAGCGCAAGCTGGCTCATTCTGGCGGTGCTCGTGCTGCGGGTTGTCCTCAAAAAAGCGCCGAAGTGGGTCATGCCGCTTCTCTGGGGTGTGGTCGCACTGCGACTCGTCTGCCCGTTTTCAATTGAGAGCGCGCTCTCGCTCATCCCGAGCGCCGAGACCATCCCAAGCGAGATCGTGACCGAAACGCGCGAGCCGGTGCTCTACGAGCAGGCGACGCTCGATATCGTCACAAATCCGACGCTGCCTTCGGCGGCGGAGGTCCCCGTCGGCGTGAGCCGCCAGCAGGCGCAGGTCGATTTCAACATCTACAGCGTCCTCTGGCTCGCCGGCATGGCGGCGCTGCTCGTCCACGCGCTCGTGAGCGCGGGAAAGCTGAAAAGAAAGCTCGCAACGGCGATTTTGCTGCGAGATAACATCTACGAGAGCGAATTTGTCGATTCGCCGTTCGTCTTCGGCGTGGTGAAGCCGAACATTTATCTTCCCATGCACATGGACGAGGGGACGGCGGCGTATGTCATCGCGCACGAGCACGCGCACCTCGCCCGCCGCGACCACTGGTGGAAGGTGCTCGGCTACCTCGTGCTCGCGCTACACTGGTTCAACCCGCTGGTGTGGGTCGCCTACATCCTCTTCTGCCGCGACATCGAGCTCGCGTGCGATGAAAAAGTCGTCAGGGGGCTGGACGGCGCGGCACGCGCAGACTATTCACAGGCGCTATTATCCTGCGCCGCGCCGAAAAGAGCCGTCGCGGCCTGCCCGCTGGCATTCGGCGAGGGGAACATCAAAACGCGCGTGAAAAGCGCGCTGCACTACAAAAAGCCCGCATTTTGGGTCGCCGCCGCGGCGGTGCTCGCGGTCGTGATCGTGGCCGTGTGCTTTTTGACGAATCCGAGGTCGGATATCGATGCGGAGACGCTGCTCGGCACCTCGAGCGGGAAAATCACGCGCGTCAGCGTCGCGATGGAGGAGACAAGCAGCGGTGAAGAGTACCGTATGTCGACACCGGAGATCAAGGACCTCCTTTCGCTGCTGGACGCGATAGAATATGAGCGCCTCGGCTCCGCGTCGGCGATGCAGGGCTGCTATGCAAGGGTATACCTCGGAGACAGAAAAGAGGAGTACTGCGAGCTGATGCTGTCGGAGGACGGCATACTGGCAAACCCCATCAAGGGCGGCAAAAAAGCGCAGCTGTATGAGCTGCGTTCCGGCGGCACGGTGCTGAAAAATTATGTCAAGTGGTGCATAAATCGGAAGGACCCTACGGTGCCGGAGAACCTTTTTGATCAGATCGACCAGCTGCTCTGCGACATGCCGCTCGGGGAGTATGTGTTGGGAGAGGTCGTGTTCGATGACTCAACTTGGGAAACAAGCTATGCTGAGACCTTTGACGAGGGACCGGCGGACCTGCGGGTCGGCGGTGCATGTTCTCTGGCCGGACCGCACGGGGCGAGCAGCGGGTATTATTACCGCTTTTCCACATGGGAAGAGATCACGCTGAAAAAGAGCAACTTCGACTGGCTGTTCCGCAGCGGAAGCGGCGAAGATTGGAACGGCACGAGCGCTGCGAAGCTGCGCCGAGAAAATGTGCGCGCCTGGCGCGGCACGAGAACGGCTGAGGACGACAATGCGACGGCCCCGCTTGAGAGATATCTCCGCTGGGATGAGCTTGCGGCGATGGACCAGTGGCTCTTATTGCAGCAGAAGGACGGCAGCCTTTACCTTGTGATGGGCTATCGCAGCGGGGGACTTCCCTACAGCGGGGCGCATCCCTACCGCTGGATCGTCCGCCTGAACGGCGGCGCGACCGAGCTGACCCGCGCTGACCTGAACGGCGACGGGATCGAGGAAGTGATCTCCTATACCGGCACTTCCACGCAGAAGCCGTACCGGCTGCGGGTGAGCGATCAGAGCGGCGAAGAGCTCTGGAGCGCGGAGCTGGGGCTGGCGCACGCAGGCTGGAGCAGCTATTTCCTCTATCGCGACAGCGTCAAGACGGCGCTATTGTGCTACGAGCCGACGATGTATCAGGGCGAGGCGTCGTATTCCTATAGGCTCTTTCTGCTCAGCGGAAGCGAGACGACCACGCTGGCGGAGAATTCGGTGAGCTTCAGCATAAATCCCGATTCCAAAGACCCATGGCCCGCCGAGGCACAGAAATTCGCGGACGAGGTCAACAGGCTTTTAGATCAGAGCGAGCTTTTATTCTCCACGCTGAACGGCGAGCTGCACTGTTACGGCGACGACGCAGTCATCCGCTGCACAGATCCGTCGGAGAGCGACGGCAGCAGGACGCTGATGTCCGCCGACCTCGACAATGACGGCAGAGCGGAGCGGATTGTATGCAAGAACACGTTCGGCGTCTATGAGCTGTGCATCATCGATGACAACGGCGAGGAAATGATGCGCGAGCGCATGTCGGAGGGTGACGTGTACCTCCTTTGCCGTGAAAACGGGCGCGACATGCTACTGCTGTATCACTTGATCAAGGGCAAATATCAGGGCAGAAGCAGCTATTACGGCTATTACTATGGACTTTACACCTATGACGGCGGCAGCTGTCACGTTGTGGAAAATGCCAATGCGGGCATTTATCTGAATCCGACCGATGGCCAGAACGGCGAGTGGGGCAAAGCGGAGGAAGTATTTGCCGCGCGCGTCAATGCGCTGATAGCCCAGAGCGAATTCCTTGTCGCTTGGCAGGATGGCGAGCTCATTTTGACGAGCGAGGTGTATCGCTGGTACTGCGTATCGCCGAGAAAGCTCACGGCGACGCTGGACAGCACGACGGTCAGTTTCGGCAAAAAGAGCTGGGACTTTGCCGGGCAATACCCGTCGCTCAGCGGCTTTGAGGGCAGCGAGACGGTGGGTAACTACCTTGTGGTGACGGGACGTCTGGGGAAGAAAAACGACCTCTATGTGGTGTTCAACGCCATAGACGGCACGCTGCTTAAGACCTTCCCCGGCAACAACCTTATCTGGCAAGGGAATGACCTTTCCACCGCCGTCTACTCCTACCGGTCGGACGTCTACGCGCTCAACGGGACGAAGCTCGCCGCGCTCGAACTCGCGAGCGGCGAGGAGATCAGCGGCCTCGCCTTTGCGCCCGACGGCGTGTCGATCATTGCGACGGTCTCCGGCAAGAGCGGCGAGCGTAAGGTGACGGTCACGCGCGAGGGCAGCGCGCAGCAGACCTCGCTCACCGACTGGACGGAGGGCGACGGCGCGGAGCGCACGTACTTCGCCCCTGCCGGGATCGAGGAGAACGAGACTTTTCTGGCGACGGTCGGCGTGAGCTACCGGCTGGAACAGCAGTCGGACGGCACATCCCGCATCGCGGAGATCACAGGCGCGCAAGGGCTTACGCTGCCGCGCTACCGTCGCGGCTGGGTCAGCGTGGACGAAAAGGCAGACGTCCTGGACGCCGTGATCGCGGACGACGGCAAGAGCGCCGACGTGACGGTGCAGTATTACGCGAGCCTTGGGTCGGGGTACCAGACGTACACGGCGATGGTTCATATTGTCGCACCGTAGGAGGTGCGAGGGGGCCCCACACCGTGTGGGGATGCGACAAGGGGGGATGTTCTCTTTCCTCGGAAAGAGAACATCCCCCCCTTACACCCCCCAAGAGAAAGGGACGAGGGGCCTTCCCCCTCGACCCCGCTCATTGCCGGTTTGTAGCTTGAAGAGCTGCAATGCTTGCCGAATCGGGTGCGGTGTACATGGCTTCGCCATGAATCCCTGCGATTTGGCACCACTATTAACCGCGCCTTACTACCGTGAGGCGCGAGTGACGGCAGCACGGCGACAGGCTGCATGCGGGCGCGGTGTTGCTGTGCTCGCCGCGTAACAAAAAACGACCGCGGTGGGGTAGCTGTCCATAAAACAGGTTTTGAGAAACAAATACTATGGCAGTTGCCGGACAAGGGTTGCTGACAAAAGGGGTATGTGTCATTAAGGCACATGCCCCTTTGCTTTTGCAGTTGCCTTTGTTGATGGTAGATGGATAGGATGGATTTTGTACGATTTAAGGTCGATAATCCGGAATTAGCTTCCCTGTGAGCAACGCAAAAATCATGGGCAATGATGCGTCCATGCCCTTGCACAAGTACAGCTCATAGGTCAGTTAAATGCCGATTTCCAACCTGTTTCATAAGGGTACTTCTGAGATGTCATCTTTCAGAAAAGCAGTCAAAAATCCCTCACTTAGACCAATCCTTGTGAGGATAGGAAAGAAGTTTGCTGAAACGATAATTTTGTCCATTATTCCGCGCTTCTGCAATCCGTGTACTGCGCGCACCGTTCCGTTCGCTATTGCATGGTTACAATTAGTTGTTCACCATCCAATGAACAGTGGAATCCCTTTCCATAAGCAGCACATCATTTACAGCGATAAAAACCTCTAAATTTGCAACTGTTTTCGCCTGTCCTGCCGAGCAAGTAGGATAGACAAGTACAAAGAAACATGCTATAATTTCCATAAAAACTCTAAAAGACCACGTTAACATGTCAGGTCGCTGTCTGGCGGCACTTATTAACGGAGGTTTGGGTTATGAATAACAAGCAAATGAAAAAGGCTACAGTCGACGCAATCAATGTGATGATCAGTCACGCGGACAAGGGTCCTTCCGGATTTTGGGTGGAGGATCACGAAGGCTGTGGCAATCCAGCGGTCTTTCCGGAATTTGAGGAGGGCTTGAAGCGAGGAAGGCTCATCCAGAAGGAGCATTATTTTTGCCCATGGAATACCGCCATTATGTACGGCGATGGGCATGGCAACATAATCACGGGTTGCTATCATAGCTGCTCTATTAAAAAGGCGAGGTATTTGTCTGCTCAGGAGCTGAAAGAGATACTTGCCCGCTTCAAAACGCGCATGGAAAATGGAGATTACGATTGCGTTGACCATTTATCGCCGTTGCTGACAAAAGCCGAAAGCAGACATATAGAGGATCGCATTCTTGCGGAGCAGCATGAGTACGAACGCTGCGAAAGGCAAAAGCGGCAGGATCGGCTCAAAAAAGCTGCTGCTCTGATTGCCAAGTATCCAGATAAAAAATCGCTTTTGGCAATCAATTATGGAGAAGATACATGCGTAGATGAAGAAGACGGCCTCGTATTTTTCAATCCGGATTCTCGTAAGGATGTCGTTGGCGCAGAAAAGATGTCCTATGATGAATATCTGGATGTCCAGCTTGCTTCTTTAGGGCACGCTTATCGTTCCGGATTTGCAAACGGCATATTTAATTATCTGCTTGAATTCAAAGGACAGATTGAGAAGGTTAAGCCAAAACATATTTGCTTCAAGCGGATTTTCATTAGTGGAATGTACACCGATGGGACAATGTTTGATGATAAAGAGGATCACGTCTGGATGGACAAATCCGGCTTTGAAGAGTGCGCCGTTGGTGACAGTGTTTCGTTCTGCGCCGAGGTCTACCGCTATGTAAAAACCGGAAATGGAAAACTGATTGACTACGGACTGCGTAACCCGACAGGCATCCAAAAGATCGAAGCCTACGAACTTCCCAGTGATGATGAACTGATTATGCAGGAAGTTGAACAGCTTATCTGCGAGACTTGCTTTCTAAGCGAGCAGTGCAATCGCAATTACTGCACAATGGATCCAAAGAAAAAGCGTTTGCTCAAACAAGAAATGTTCCGTGCAATAAAGGCACAGACAGATAAGGAGACGCAGAAATGAAACGATTCTTTCTTGTGTGTGGACTTGTAATTGCATTGTTGTTAAGTGGGTGCGGATCGTCAGCATCCCGAGTTGAAACACTGAAAAGCTGGTCTTTCCAATATAACGAGGGGACAAGTGATTACAGCCTTTTCTTTGGCTTGGCTGATAAAAATGATAAGTCCCTGTCAGCCGATGTCGATGTGGATATTCGAATCGTAAATGATGCGGATGAAGAGGTCTATGCTGGTACAAAGTCCGTTTCTCCTGATGATTTCAGCTACTATACCAGCCAAGCTGCCGGAGAGCAATATCTTGCCAATGTGAGAATCCCTGCCGCTGAGATCAAAGCCGGAAAATCCGCAAGCGGGAAGGTTTATTTCACCGTGTACAAGGAAAACGCAGTTCAGTTTGACGAAGTAAACTGCGATGCTCTATATTGCTTGCCTATTGAAGATGTTCAAGTGACGTTTGATTCATTTCCGCTGGATCTGAAGGTAAAAGGCTTCATGGGGAGTACGGCATCCGTGATCCAAATTCAAGGAGCCGAGTTTACGTTTGACAAAGACTATTCTCCGCAGCTGACCATTACGATTACCGGAGAAAAGAAGAGCGGGAGCAGTGATTCCGGGTATGATATGATTAGTTATAAGCTGTATGACAGTGCGGGTTATCTGGTAGACTCCGGCAATATATACCTATCTTCTCTGAGCGCCGGAGATAAATTCAAGGATGACTCTGTTGTGATCTATGACATTACTCCCGGCGAATCCTACACATTCCAGTTATCAGAGTATAGCTGGTGAGCTTTCGTAATTTTTCACAAACATAAGGGCTTGGGACGATCCCAAAAATGAAAACAGGGCGTTTCGGCAGTCAGCCGGAACGCCCTGTTTTTTCGGTGTGGGTACTCACCGGATTTGCTTGCTGCTCTGCAAGAAAATCCCGGTCAACCCACGCCGTTTTTCGCAAGTGTAGCTACACTTGCTGTGCTTGCTCTTCCTCTCATAATCGCATTGACTCGAACGTTTGTTCTTGTTATAATTGAACTGAGAGATTGAAAAAGCCTTGAAATGCAGCTGATTTTCATTGGCAAATGGCGGCATCGCCGCCTTGATTACCGATTTGCACAGGCGAACGAGCCTGTCAAGGACGCGCAGCGAGGCGAAGCCGATTCCTTGACTGGAACGGACGGCTGTGCAATCCGGCAAACTGCCTGTAATTCTCCTGTGAATCCCGGTACATTGCCCAGTGGAATCCCGGAAATTGCTGTGATATACTGAATAGCAATAGGTCATATCACGCACTTTGCTCCGGGAGATTCATGCGGCACTGCCCGGAAATCTGAATGAAAAGGAAGGTGCAAATGGATAACAAGAAACGTAACGTCCAAGTGGAATCGGACGGCAGCCGCAGTGCCCCCGTTCCTCTCTGGCAGGAGTTACCGCAGATCACGGTACGCCTGAAAGAAGGAAACACCATCTACCGCTTTACTGCCAGCTTTGACGGAAAGCACACCCTTCCCGAAAAGGCGGTGAAGCTGATCGACTCCGAAGGGAGTGTGTGATCGTGACCAACAGCAACCTTGTCTTGGCAGACTGTCCTCAGATGATGGAGGAATCTACTATGAAGCAGTCTGACAAAATTACCGCGCTGTATTGCCGCTTGTCCCGTGACGATGAATCACAGGGCGACAGTAACAGCATTGTGAATCAAAAAGCCTATCTCAGCCGATATGCAAAGGAACACAGCTTCCGCAATACGGAGTTCTTTGTGGATGACGGTTACACAGGCGCAAACTTTCAAAGGCCGGATTGGCAGCGCATGATGGCGCTGGTGGAAGACGGAAAGATCGGTACGATCATCACGAAGGACATGAGCCGCATCGGTCGAAATTATCTGGAAGTTGGGATGTATACCGAGATCACATTCCCACAGAATAACGTGCGGTTCATTGCCGTCAACAGCGGTGTGGACAGCGCTAACCAGCAAGACAATGAGTTCGTCCCGTTCGTCAACATTATCAACGAATACTACGTTCGGGACGGCAGCAAGAAGGTGCGGGCATCCCTCAAGCTAAAAGGAGAATCCGGCGAGCATCTGACCACGATCCCCCCGTATGGCTACGTCAAAGACCCGGATAATTCAGAGCATTGGCTCGTCGATCCGGAAGCGGCACAGGTGGTCAAACGCATCTTTTCCCTCTGCATGGACGGGAACGGTCCGACGCAGATTGCCCGGATGCTGAAAGAGGATCATATGTTGACGCCCACCGTTTATCAGGACAGGCAAAAACGAAAAGTCCGCTGCGCTTTGCCTGACAATCCTTACAACTGGAACGGCAGTACCGTTGCTGCAATTCTGGAACGGATGGAGTATTGCGGGCATACCGTGAACTTCAAAACGCACCGGCAGTCCTACAAAATCAAGAAGACCATCGAGAATCCACCGGAGCAATGGAAGATATTCCGCAACACCCACGAAGCCATTGTGGATGAGGACACCTTTCAGAGGGTACAGGAGCTGCGCCGCAACAAACGCAGACCGGCAAGAACGGGCAAGAGCAACCTCTTTTCCGGCGTTGCCTACTGCGCCGATTGCGGAGAAAAAATGTACTACTGCACCTCGCGGAACTTTGAAGAACGACAGGATCATTTCGTCTGCTCTACCTCTCGCAAAAAGGGAAAAGACGTGTGCGGAACGCACTTCATCCGCGCGGTTGTTCTGGAAAAGGGTATGCTGAAATTTTTGCAAATCCTGCTTTGGTATATCTCCGATTGTGAGAATCTGTTCCGCGATAAGCTGGGTGCAAAGCGCAAGGAGGACTTCAAGAAAGAACTCGCCGCAAAGCGCAGACAGATCACGCAGGCACAGCGCAGAATGGAAGAGCTTGACCGTCTGTTCAAACGGCTCTATGAGGACAATATCTCCGGCAAAATCAATGATAGCCGATTTGAAAAGCTGTCCGCCGATTATGAAAATGAGCAAGCAGAGCTGACGGAGAAAATGCAGCTTTTGGAGCAGGAGATTACCCAGCAGGAGAAAGAAGCCGACAGCATTGAGCAGTTCATCCTCCGGGCGAAGAAATATCCCAACTTGCAGGAACTGACGCCCGCTGTGCTGCATGATCTTGTGAACAGGGTCTATGTTTCCGCGCCGGATAAGAGCAGCGGGCAGCGAGTGCAGGATGTGCATATCAGCCTTGCCTGCATTGGTTTCCTGCCGGAGAGCATCATTGCCGAAATGCTCACTCACGCATCAAAAAGCAGAACAGCGTGACTTTCGCCACGCTGTTCTCTCTAAACCTTATAAACCTGTCTTATGCGCTGCTACCTTGGCGGTCGTTTTTATGTTTGGGGAAGATTGTTCAGTGCGTAGTCGATGCACTGGTTGATAAATTCGCTTCTGCTCATGTTGAACTTCGCGGCAAACGCGTCAATCTGCGCCAGCTTATCGGGGGCAATCCGGATCGTGATGGGTTCCTTGGTATATTGCTTCGGGATGAAATCAGCCATGGTAATCACCTCTTGCAATATAGTATGCTGTGGTGTATGCTAAATATAGATTCTAAATTAGCATACTTTATAGCGTACGAAAGGAGAACACAATGGACTATCAGAAGATGTATACCACCTTATTCAACGCGATCACCGACGCACTTTCCCAAATCGAAACACAAAATTACGGCGACGCCAAAGAAACACTTATCTCTGCCCAGCAAAAAGCAGAAGAAATCTATATCACAGCACAAAACTAAAAAAGGAGCACCCCGACGCGGCGAGCGCAGCAATGCCGCTTTGGCAGGCAACAGCAAAACAATGAGAATCCGTAGTAGACGGAGATTGCTGAAGACTGTCGATACGCAGGCAAAGCGACAGCGAAGATAGAAGAAAGTCAAATCGTTTAGATACAAAACAAGGCAGGCATCTGATTCGGCAAGCACCGCAGCTCTTCGAGCCGCTCGCTCGCAATGACGGGGTCGAGGGGCAGAGCCCCTTGCGTTCTCTTGGAGGTCCAAGGGGGATATTCTCTCACGTGAGAGAATATCCCCCTTATCCCGTGCAGCGCCACCGGCGCTGCCATCCTCCCTCTCGCGTGGAACGCAAAACACAAAAAAGGAGGGCCGCGCTTTCGCACAGCCCCCTTCTTATGCAGGTTTAGCAGCCGCAGCTGTTATTGCAGCCACAGCCATTGTTGCAGCCGCAGCCATTGTTGTAGCCGCAGCCACCGCCGCAGCCGCCGCAGGCGAAGATCAGGATGATGAGGATCAGGATCCACAGGCAGCAGCCGCCGCCAAAACCACAGTTATTATTGCACATAAAACGAACCCCCTATGAAGATTGAAACCGCCCGCGCGGCGGTCTCAATCCATAGTATGGTGGGAACGCAAAAAGGTGTCAGCCGATGCGCGCAGAATTTACCATCGCGCGGGAAGCGCGGTAGGCCGCGTCGGAGAAGACACCACGCGCGATGAGCGTGTCGCTCAGCTTGCTGCCGCCGCTGACGTTCGTTTCGAGTGCGTAGTAAGAGAGGTATACGACGTCGGCGCGCAGGAACGCGGATGCACGCAGCGCGCTGACCTCGCCCGTGGTCAGGACGCCCGCAAAGTGCGCGCGCTCGGGCGCGTTGGAGATATCAGACTGCGCGGTGGAGCTGTAGCGCAGTGCGCGCAGCAGAAATTCTGTGTACATCTCCGCCGATGCACTCATCGTCGTGCCGAATGTCGTTGGGCCGACGCCGTTGGTGTAGCCTTTGGAGTAGGCGTAGGCCGCGTAGGGCAGCGCCCAGTCGGGCACGTCGGTAAAGGGCTGGTAGGCCGTGCAGGTCAGCGCCTCGCTCTCCTCGCCGAGAAGACGAATGAGCATAATGAGCGCCTCCATGCGCGTGGGGGCCTTTTCGAGGTCAAAGCCCTCGCCGTAGCCCGTGTCCGACCCGCGGAAGAGCGTGAGCGTTTTGAGCGAGGCGGCCATGGCCGGATAGTCGACCGAGGAAGAGCTTGCGATGGAATAGAAGCCGCAGTAATTCACGACCGCGGTCTTGCCGGTGACGGTGAAAAGCGCCGTCGTGTCCTCGGCGACGAGATAGCGGTGATTTTCCGCGAGCGCCGCGCCGCTTTTAACCTCGCTGCCGGTCGTCACGTCGACGACCGCGCCAGAGGAAAACTGCACATTGACGCTGCCCGCCAGCACGATGACCTGAAGCCCTGTCGTGCCGGAGAGAATGTCGCCCTGCTTGAGGCGCGACTCGGTGAAGACGTCGGCGCGCTGCGCGCCCACGTTGGCCTCTGCCGCGGCGATGGTCGAGCGGAGTGCGGCCTCAGCCTTTGCATACGCCGCCTGATCGGCCTTGTCAAGGGCGGCGTCGATGGACGAAGTCGCCTTGGTGGTAAACGTTGTTTGCAGATAGTTGAGTGAGATCAGCGGGTCGCTGGCATCGCCCCCTGCGGCCATGGCCGCGGTGGCGAGCACCGTCACCGCGAGGAGCGATGCGAGCAGTGCAATGGGCCTTTTCACGGTTTGGCTCCTTCCTCCTCCGCCTCGGCGGAGGTCTTGGAGATGCGGTAGCTCAGCGTGAGCAGACTGTCGGCAAAGTGGACGTCCTCGGTGAAGACCTCGCTGCCGACGTGCAGCTCTGTGTTGGTAAAGTTCCAGATCCCGCGCACGCCGAGCGCAACGAGCTGCTCGGCGACCTCCTGCGCGATGTTTTTCGGCACAGTCAGCACCGCGACGTCGGGATGGCACACGGCGAAATAGTCGCCGATCTCGTCGAACGAGCGGATAAGCACGTTGTTGACGCGCGTGCCAATGAGCGCGGGGGAGACGTCGAACGCGGTGTCAAGCAGAAAACCGGTCTGCATGAAGTCAAAGTTGCGCAGCAGCGCGTGGCCCAGGTGGCCGGCGCCGACGACGACGAGGCGGTGCTGCTCGTCCACGCCGAGAATGTGACCGATCTCGGTGCGCAGCTCCAAAATGTTGTAGCCGTAGCCCTGCTGGCCGAACTCGCCGAAGCAGCTCAAGTCCTGACGGATTTGTGAAGCGGTGATGCCCATGCGCTCGCCGAGCAAGCTCGACGAAATGCGCACGATGCCCTTGGAGTGCAGATCGTCGAGATAGCGGTAGTAACGGGGAAGACGCCGGACGACGGCGTCGGAAATTTTGCGTTTTTTCATAAGGAACGATCCTTTGTTTTAGGATACTGCAATTATACGAGCGAGAGAAGAAGTTGTCAATTTTTTTAACGATCTTTGACGAAAATTTTAGCTTTACAGAAGTGGGAAAAGTTGCTATACTTACTTTGTTAACCCCTGCGTCCCAATTCAATATGTGCCCGTAGCTCAGTTGGATAGAGCGTCAGACTCCGACTCTGAAGGCCGCTGGTTCGAATCCAGTCGGGCATACCAAAATGTGTTGATGAAAGATGCAGCGCAGAAAACACCGCACTTTCGTGCGGTGTTTTCATATATTTACCGCCACTTTTCAATTCAAAAAGTTAGAAAAACAGGATTTTTCGGACAACGAGTTTTTCTCCGCGACAGGCGACATTTTAGAGATGCAGCAGGACATTTTTATGAACTGGTGTGACTCGAACGCCAGGGCTTCAAAAAAGAACAAACCGACAGGCCACCGATCTCTCCTCCCTCACAGGGAGCAGATTGGTGGCCTTTTTTCGCTTCTTCGGTGCTTATGTTGCTTCTGCTTCGTTTGTGTGCCATTCCTTGATGGTATTGGTAATAGCTTTCTCGTAATCTTTCGGGTATGCTTGCGTTACAAAAAAGCGAAGGAGGCATCCGAGAATGGCAACTACCAAAAACTTGTGTGCTCAGATTCCCATCGCCCTCCACGAGCGAGTCAGCGAAGAACGGGAACGGTTGGGCCAGACCACCAGCGAGTACATCGCCAACCTCATCCAAGACTATTACAACATGATGGAAAATCAGAAAGGCGGCATTCAAATGACTGAAAAAGGCAGAACGATGGCATTCCAGATTCCCGAAGAACTCTTCCAGCGCATCAAGCGTCACCTCGAGCGCGAAACACTCCGCACCGGCAAAAAGCTCACCCAGCGAGACTTCGTGCTGAACCTGATCACGCAGGCACTGGACGAAGCAGACGCTGAGAGCGCCGCAGAGCAGGACTTCCCCGCTGAGGCCCCTGCCGAGGCCCGTGTGGACGACGAGGCCACCCCTGCGGACACGGACACCCCTGACGAGGAAAGCGCCGTGTAAGCCCGCACAAACGCCAAAGCAAAAACACGATTTAGAAGAAAGCCGGTCATGGCATCCGAACAGCTCGGGTGCCATGACCGGCTTTTTGCGTTTCAAGAGAAAGGAGGAAATCGCCGTGGCAAGCGAAATCAAAAGACGCTTTACAGACACAGAAATGCAAATTGTCAGGGAAACGGATCTGCTGGAGCTGCTGACCCATCTGGGCTATCAGGTCAAACGCATTGGCCGGTACCACACCACAGCAGAAATGGACAGCCTGCGGATCAAGGACCGTCGCACATGGTTCCGCTACTCGCAGAACACGGGCGGCGACGCCATCACTCTCGTGCAGCAGTTCTGCGGCAAGACATTCCCGGAAGCTGTTGAATACCTGCTCGTCTTCAACGGGCGGGCCAGAGACTCCCCTGCTCAAGTAGTGTCTTCCATCAAGCAGGACACCCCGCCAAAGCCCTTTGCCCTGCCTCCTCGAAACACGGATGACCGCAGAGTCTTTGCCTACCTGCGCAAACGCGGCATCGCCGCGCAGGTGATCCGGCAGTTTATGAACAGCGGTCTGTTGTACGAGGATGCCGAGCATCACAACTGCGTGTTCGTCGGAAGGAACAGCGCGGGGCAGGCAAAATATGCATGCCTGCGCGGGACCTACGACCGGGACGGCAAAGGTTTTCGCGGAGATGTGACAGGCAGCGATAAGAATACCGGCTTCCCCATTCCGTCAGATCCCAGCTTAGATCTGGTGCACGTGTTCGAGGCCCCCATCGACCTTATGAGCTACCTCACGCTCCACCGCGAGCCGATCAATGCAGTAGCGCTGTGCGGCCTCTATGACGGCGCACTGGAAACGTACCTGAAGGACAACCCCAGCATCAAGCGCATCACGCTTTGCCTGGACGCAGACGCACCGGGACGGGCGGCAGCTCAGCAGCTCAAGGACAAATACTCGGCCAGAGGCTATGCCGTAACAGCGGAAGAGCCTCGCAGCGGAAAGGACTGGAACGAATACCTGCAAAAAAGAAGCACTCCGGAGAGGGGGCGATAACCAAGCATCGCAGAACATGACTTAACATCCCATCAAAAATCTAAGGAGGAAATATGCACTTGAACAAGAATCATACATTATCCCGCCGCGCGCTGGCCATGCTCCTGACGCTGGCACTGTGTTTCAGCCTGGTCCCCAGCGCCTTTGCGGCCCAGCAGAACAGCTACCACGACCCCGCCGAACACTGGATGCAGGCGTCCAACCGCACGAATGAGTTGGACGTCAACAGCGTCGTGACCCGTGAAACCTTCAAATGCGGCGAATGCGGCAAAGTAACGTCCTTTGAGGTATTCCGCGTTCCCGAGTATACCCGCAACGGCCAGACCGCTCTGAGCCGTAACGTCAAATACTCGGACGGCACGATGATGGACGGTGTCGGCAAGGGCGACTGCATGGACGGTGTTCCCGGCAAAGACGCCTATTATACCGGCTATCATTATACCAAGGCAGTCTGCGAAACCTGCGGCGGTATCAACACAAACGAGCCGAAGTCTGATTACGGCTATCTCAAAAATGTTTACTGGCTGTTTGACTGCGCCGCGGAATTTACACAGAAGCTGGAGGAAACCGTGACCTACGAGTACACGGACGATACCTACCATACCGTTACCACCAAAGGTGGCACCTACTGCGCGTTTTGCTACGGTACGAACCACACCGTGAACAGCACGCTGGAGCGCCACAGCATGGAGACCGAGGTGCTGCCCCAGCCTGCCAACGGCCGCTTTGCTACCGTGGAGAAGTGCAGCCTGTGCGACTACGCCAGCTATGACTACACAGCAGCCAAGGCGGTCATTGCAGACTACTACGGCGTCGTGGACGGCCAGCCCCACACGATCACCGTCAGCGACCTCTCCGAAGCTGGCGTCCGCACTTCCATCCGCTACGGCAACAGCGCCGAAAGCTGCACCATGACCTCCGCGCCCAATTACACGGAGGAAGGTCAGTACACAGTTTATTACGAGATCACCTACACCTATCAGAATGTCAGCATGACGGAAAACGGCGTGGCAAATGTCTGGCTGCGCGATACCCAGACCAGCGAGGACGGCAAATGCACCTGCGGCTGCGATGATCCCAACTGCGGCTGCCAGAACAAGCATTGCAACGGAAATTGCTGTGCCGACAAGGGCTGCGGCGAAAACCACCACTTCATTCTGCTGGACCGCACCAAGGCTGGCTGCATCACCCTTGGCTATGACCGTTACCTCTGCACCGAGTGCGGCAAGATCGAAAAGCGCGACTATGTGGACTCTCTCGGCCACGCATGGCAGAGCATCGTCATCCGCGATGCCACCTGCGAAACCGATGGCAAGCTGCTGGAGCTCTGCTCCCGCTGCGGCCAGATGAAGCAGACCGCCACGCCCAAGGGAGAGCATCAGTATAAGACCTATCCCGTAGCTGCTACCTGCACAAACCCCGGCTACACCGTCCGCGAGTGCTCCGTATGCGGCGACCGCCATATCGAGGACATCACTTCCGTTCTGCCCCATAACTACGAATCCCATGTGGTCGCCGCGACCTGTGAGGGCGGCGGCAAGACCATCCACCGCTGCGATGGCTGCGGCAGCAGCTTCGTGACGGACTACACCGCTCCGCTGGGCCACAGCTGGGATGAAGGCACTCCCATCACCAACGCCACCTGCACCGGCGAGGGCGTTATGGAGTACCGCTGCGTCCGCTGCGGTTATCACCGTATTGAAGGCAACGAGGCTGCTGGTCATATTCCCGGCAATCCTGCCACCTGCATGGAACCCCAGCTCTGCACCCGCTGCGGCGCTGTGCTGAAAAATGCGCTCGGTCACGATTACAAGAGTGAAGTGACGGCTCCTACCTGCACGGAGATGGGCTACACCACCAACACCTGCACCCGCTGTGGTGACAGCAACAAGAGCGACTACACCGAGCCTGCCGGCCATAAGCCGGGCGATTGGATCATCGACAAGGAGCCGACTACGGACTCCGTGGGCAGCAAGCATAAGGAATGCGAAAACTGCGGTGAGACGCTGGAATCCGCCGAGATCGACAAGATCTACAACAGTGGCACCACGGACAGCAGGGGCGAGGCCATCGTGGGCGGCTATCTCGTGACTGTCACCGATACCGACACCAAGGACCCCGTCGCGAACGCTGCCGTGACGCTTCGCAAAGACAACAGCATCTCCATCCGCTTGCCGAATAGCCGCCTGCTGGACTATGCCGACCAGACGACCGTCACCGTGCAGCTTGTCAAGGATAAGAGCACTGTACCGGGCATGAGCATTGCCGTTACAGACAAGAATGATAACTATTCCTCCGGTAAGACCGACGCCGCGGGCCAGATCACCGTTCCCACCGGCAGTGGCAAGACCAATGAGGACGGCAAGGTCACCGGTGGCTATGAGGACGCAGACGGTAACCGCTGGACTCTGACCGTCAAAGTCATCCGCACGGACACCAAGCGTCCGATTCCTGGCAGTGATGTTTCCATCGGCAAGACCGGCAACATCTCGATCATCCTGCCGGATGGCGCGGATATGGATGCCAAGCATCAGGTGACAATCGTCGTCACCGACAACAAGAAGGTCCCGCAGGAGAATAAAAATATCACCGTCAAGAACGATCTGAACCAGACCGCCAGCGGCAAAACGGATAAAAACGGTGAGCTGACTGTCCCCGAGACGGAGGAAACCGAGCGCCACGGCGTGTATATTCTCGGTTACCCGGACGGCACCTTTGGCCCCGCGCGCAGCATGACCCGCAGCGAAGCCGCCGCCATCTTTGCCCGTCTGTTGGCAGATAAGAACGGCGACACCATCTCCACCGCGGCCAACACCAAGTTTACCGATATTCCCGCCCACGCCTGGTACTCCGGCTACGTCAAGTACCTCAACAACAACGGTGTCACCTACGGCAAGAGCGGCAACACTTTCGCCCCTGATGACGCCATCACCCGCGCTGAGTTTACCACGCTGGCCGTTCGCTTCTTCGATGTGTACGGCGACGGCAACAAGGACATCATGGAGCAGTATAAGGACTTTGGCGATGTCAGCGACGGTTATTGGGCCGCCGAGTACATCAAGGCCGCTGCCAAGAGCGGCTGGATCAACGGCTACGAGGATGGTTCCTTCCGCGCAGACCGCAACATCTCCAGAGCTGAGGTCGTCACCATCGTCAACCGCCTGCTGGGCCGTGAAGCGGATGAGAGCTATATTGCGGACAATCTTCGCAAGCTCAATACGTTCAGAGATATGAGCGGCAAGCATTGGGCCTATTACGCAGTCATGGAAGCTGCTAACGCCCACACCTCCATTCTCGGCGAAAACGAGACCTGGAGCAAGTAACTTTCCCTCTGCCGCCCTCCCATGCCGGGAGGGCGGCTTTTTTATCATCTACACTATATAAAACAAAGGAGAACTGAACCATGTTGAAGATCACTGCCATTGGTAACCTGACCAACGACGTCACCCTGAAAACGAACGAGGCCACCGGCAAGCCCTACGCCATTCTGCGTATCGCCTCGGACCGCCGCTATAAGGATAAGGACGGCAATAAGCTCACCGACTTTATCTCTGTCAAGGTGCGCGGCCCGCTGGCTGAGCGCTGTGCGGAGTTTGCCTGGAAGGGCTGCAAGCTGGCAGCCTCCGGCGATTTCGAGACCATCACCTTTGAGGACGAGCCGGAACGCCAGCCCGGTTTCCTCATCAAGGCCAGCGAGGTGGAGTTCCTCTCGCCCCGCAAGGTAGAAGAACCCGCGCAGGAAATGGAAGATGAGACCAGCTGCGAGGTCGCTGCCTGATGAAAAATACCGGGATCACATATACCAGTGCTGAACGCAGCCCTGTGATCCTGCCGGAGATGGCCGAGCTGCTCCCACCTCTGAGCGCGGAGCAGCTCGACGCTCTGGAAGCGGATCTCATCAAAAACGGCTGCTACTCTCCCATCATTGTCAACGAGGACATGGTCATTATCGACGGGCACAACCGTCAGGCGCTGTGCGAGAAGCATGGGCTTCCCTATACAATGGCTGTTTTCTCGTTCGAGGATATGCTGGAGGCCAAACAGTGGGCGCTCGATACCCAGAAGGGCCGCCGCAACTTGGAAAAGTGGGAGCTTGGCAAGATTGCCCTGAAGCTGAAACCGGAGATCGAAGCCAAGGCAAAAGCCAACATGGCTGCTGGCGGACAGAATTTCCGCCCCAGCGAGGCCGAGGAAGGTTCGGCAACATTGCCAAACCTTCCTTCTGTTGAAAAAGCGGTAGATACCCGCAAGGAGCTGGCCGAAGCAGTTGGTCTGGGCGAACGCACGATGGGCAAGGTCATACAGATCGACGAGAATGCTCCGGACGCCATCAAGGAGGCGCTTGATAAGAAGGAACTGTCCATCAACAAGGGCTATGACCTGACCCGTCAGCTTCAGGATGTGCCGGAGGATCAGCGCGAGCAGGCTGCCGCGGAGCTGCTGGAATATGAAAAGGCAAAGAAGGACCTCAAACAGCAAAATGCGGAGATCGACCGCAGGGGCAAGGTTGCCAATCTGTTCTGCAAGGCATACGAAAAGGCTTCTCTTCTGACCGCCACGGAAGAAAATGTTCGCTGCTGGACGGAAGGTACCCGCATGACGCTGGAGGAACTCCAGGACACCGTAAAGGAATCCCGTGAGATCGCCCAGGTGTTTATGAGCATCGCTGATATCATCGAGCAGACGATCCTGCCGTCAGACTGGCGAAATAGCAACCGCACGGATGACGCCTCCGGCGAGGTGGCGTCATGAGCGAGAGGCTTTCTGTTCGCCAGTGGCAGGACTTGTTCCGCAGTGGGGCGTTTCAGGATAGATCCCGTGCGACACAGATCCGCGCAGGCTGGTACGACTGGTTCTGCGGCGACGCAGCCCTCGCGGGCAGGCTGAAGCAGATCGGCAAGGTGGTCATGCGGATCACAGAGCCAGCCATTCTGGACAATTACTATGTCTGGTTCAACAATAACTGCCCCTTGAATGGCCCGCTCTACGACGATGTTCGCTTTGAGCCGCTGGATGGAGAGCGCTGCGGGCGGTTCTTCGTGGTGGCGCTGGACAGCCCCTTTGAAAAGCAGAAGTGGACACTGTACACCGAGCGCAACGGCTTTGATGCCCCGGAGTTTAGCTGCGATCATGTCTTTGAACTGTCGAAATACCTGAACAGTCAAGGGAAATCGCTTGCCAAGATCACAGAGCCTCCCACCACCGCCAAAACTCCGAAAAAGGAGGTGCCGACACGATGAGCAGCAAGAAACCGCCATCCCCTCCAAGTCCCTCCAGCCTTCCGCCCGATGCACAGCGCGAGATCCTGAACAGGCTGTCCACCGAGACGCGAATCAGCTCACAGGAGATCGCGGCCATTTTGGAGCGGCACGGCGTCTGCGGCGATATGGACGCCTTGCAGGATGCCTACCGAAAGCGCCTGGGCCAGCGGCTCATGGCGACGATTCGGGATGAAAGCGGCAAGCGTGAGGTGCTGGCCGCCAGCGGCGGCGAGTATGTCATCGTGGATTGCTGTAACGATCCGCAGAAGCTGAAGGCTATTCGGCACCGCATCCAGGCGCAGATGAACGGACTGGATATGTCTGCCGGAAAGGTGCAAAAGCGCGTCCGATTCCTGGAACGCTTTGCGTTCTGGACGAGAAAGGAGCGATCAGATGGGGCTGCGTGATTGGTTTCAAAAGAAAGATCAGCTCTCTCAGCTCTCAGATGAGCTGCAGGAGCTGGTTGCTGAACGAGACGAGCTAAGTAGAAAATGTCAGCAGTTGGAGCAGCAATGTGAA
>OKZM01000092.1_pt1 | contig 30989 bp, 28 predicted proteins | sample 1609131 | NCBI WGS metagenome assembly OKZM01 (sample SAMN02675049, study PRJEB24791) | human gut metagenome, SKBSTL061 | isolation source: stool | host: Homo sapiens | place: USA | reverse complement strand
GAAGAGGACGCAAACAAGGTAAAAATTGGGGATGGGGCAATGAGCGTCAAAGTTCTTGGCGTGGGTTGCGCTTCCTGCCATGAACAATACGAACAGGCAAAGGCGGCGGTTAAAAGCATGGGACTTGACGTAGAAGTGGAGTATATAACTGATTTGCAAAAGGTCGTGGGGTACGGTGCAATGAGTATGCCCGCCCTCGTCGTTAATGAAAAAGTAGTTGCAATGGGTAAGGTACTTAAAGCTGCTGATGTTGAAAAGCTGCTGCACAAATTGGGGTTCTAAAGGGGGTGGCTCTCATGAGCAAAGAGAAAAGTGCAATAAACGTATTTCAAAAGTATCTAAGTGGCGACCAATGATTTAATTATCCTAATAGCTTTTATTCCGATAGTGAAGTTCCTGCTTGGAGTATCGAATATAGCCGTACCTTGGGACACACTCATTCTATCGGTTGTGCTGTTTGTCGTTATTCCACTTGCAGGGGGGATGTTGACGCGCTCCCTTATTGTTAAACGCAAGGGAAAAGACTATTTTGAAAACGTCTTTATTCACAAGTTTGACAGTATTACGACAATCGGGTTGCTGTTGACACTTGTTATGATTTTCTCTTTTCAAGGCAATGTCATTTTGGAAAATCCCTTGCACATTGTTTTGATAGCTATACCGCTTATTCTACAAACTTTCTTGATTTTTGCAATCGCCTATGTCGCTTGCCGGGTCTTAAAGCTACCCTATAAAATCGCGGCTCCCGCAGGAATGATAGGTGCGTCAAACTTCTTTGAGTTAGCCGTAGCGGTTGCAATCGCGCTATTTGGTACGACTTCGCCCGCCGCCCTTGCAACAACGGTAGGAGTATTAACGGAAGTACCCGTTATGCTCTTGCTTGTAAGGATTGCAAACAAAACAAAGGGGAGGTTCCCGGCATGAGTTGTCCGAATGTAAAAGAGTGCGCTTGTCCTAAAAAAACTTGCCCGAATAATGGGCGATGTTGTGCTTGCGTGATTAAGCATAGAGAAACAGACAGCTTGCCTTATTGCCTGTTTCTCGATAATGACGGTGATAAAAGTGTTAAGAACTATTATCAAAAATTGAAAATGCGTTTTGAAAACGAAAGCGAAACTGCCGAACATTAAGGGCAGCAGTACGGCGGTTTTGAAATAACAAATTTCAAACCGCCGGTTTCTTTTGAAAAATAAGAATACGGAGGGTGTATTAAAGTCGCCCTTTTTTGAGGATATGGCGGTATCTTGGAGGTATCGCCGTGTCCTTATTTGCTATTCGTCCCCCTAACCTGTCAAAAAAGCCCGTCGTCTAAATGGGATCAGTACGGCGGCGAACATGAAATATACCATCATATAAACGAATATATAAATTCATGCGTCTGTGCGGCTTTGTGTCGCCCAGGCGCTTTTTTGTACTTCGAGACAAATTGTCCCGAGGTGCGGAGACCCAACACGATTTCTAAGGCACGAAGAAAAATTGCAAGAGAATTGAGAAAGAAGCTGGTTTGAGATGAAAAGGGAAGAACTGTGGACTCCATCTGCAAGACGGTTTGAATGCCTGCTCAAGGCTGCGCAGAATGGCGACTATAACGCATACATGAGTTTGATGGCAAGATTTTTTAAAGTAATGGATGACAAGGCAAGGAATAACTACTTGCGCGATTACGAGATGTTTACGGCACTGGCTGAACGGGTCTCAGAAGGAATCTTTGGTTTCAGTTCCGAAGATGCGTATCAGCGTGAATTGAACAAGGAAAAACACCCGTCAAAGAAGCGGAAGAAGTTCGGACGCAGGTGATGATCTGAGCGTTAGTAGTTAATATTGATTCAAATAAAAACAGATTGCTGCAAGCGTAGCAATCTGTTTTTGTATAAATCAGTTGTGTTTTGAGCAAAAATTGAATCATGTACCAATTGACTGCTGCATATAACAATCTATCGAATTTTAGCCTCATTCACCTTATGAACAAGGGTGTATTTGTAAAATGTGCTGAATTTGTGTACTTGTATAATTAAAATGAATCCGATTTGTTGATAAATGTCGAATTGTGTGCTATTATATCAATACATATATTGGCAAAATATTGCGTTGGTAGACTGCTGAATTGTGCTAAGGATTTTCCATGAGTAATTTGTGGGAATGCCTTTTGCTGCTCAAAACGGCTTTCCCTGATTTCAATTGCAGTATTGAAAATAATATGTGTGCAAAGAAGAATGAGGAGTAAGAACATGACAAGGTTTAGGCATGACTTGATTTTGCGGATGATAAAACTGTTAGATGCTGTGCTTGTGACGATACCATTTGCAATGTGCTGGTATCTATACTATGCTAAGCGCGTTGCATCGCCGTACTATGAAAAGGGCGATTATCTGGTCGTGGCACTGTTCTTTGTGCTGTTCATCATCTTTGGACGCGTATACGACGCCTTTCTGATGTCAATGCAGCGTATCTCCGAAATTATCTACGAGCAATTTTTAGCGGCTGCGGTCAGCGACTTTATCATGTACATTGTGATTTGGCTACTGTCCAAGCACCTGCCCAGCATTCTTCCTGGCGTGGCAGCTCTTGTGGGGCAGGTTATTATGGCCTCAATTTGGGCTTATAACGCTCACCACGCCTACTTTAAAACCTTCCCGCCGCAGGCCACAGCTGTTATTTATGATACCAGACGTGGTATGGAGCAGCTGATTGGTAAGTACGGTCTAGATGCCAAGTACAAAGTGGTCTCCACAGCTACGGCGGGGGAGTGCATCGAGAATCTTTCCATGCTGGACGGCATCAACACAGTGTTTTTGAGCGGCATCCACAGCCATGATCGGAATATTATTCTGAAATACTGTGTAGAAAACAACATTACTGTATTTGTAGTACCACGCATCGGTGACACCATTATGTCCGGTGCACATCACATGCATATGTTCCACCTGCCGATGCTTCGTGTTGGCCGGTATAATCCTCAGCCGGAGTATCTGTTTGTAAAACGACTGCTGGATATTTTCATTTCTGCTATTGCGCTTGTGATTTTGAGTCCGATTTTCCTTATCACAGCAATTGCTATCAAAGTAACGGATAATGGCCCAGTCTTTTACAAGCAAATTCGTTTAACGAAGGATGGCAAAGAATTCGGCATTCTCAAATTCAGAAGCATGCGGGTCGATGCTGAAAAGGACGGCGTTGCCCGTCTTTCCAGCGGCGAAAACGATGACCGCATCACGCCCGTTGGCAAAATCATTCGTGCCTGCCGCGTTGATGAATTGCCACAGCTTATAAATATCTTGAAGGGTGACTTGAGCATCGTCGGCCCCCGTCCGGAGCGCCCTGAGATTGCATCTCAGTACTGTGAGGAAATGCCGGAATTCTCCCTGCGCCTGCAGGCCAAGGCTGGATTGACCGGGTATGCACAGGTTTATGGCAAGTACAATACTACTCCTTACGACAAACTGACTATGGATATGATGTACATAGCTCATCCGAGCATTGTCGAAGATTTGAAAATCATGTTTGCAACAGTGAAAATCCTGTTTATGCCTGAAAGTACCGAGGGGATTTCCGAGGGTCAAACCACTGCTATGAGTGGAGAAAACCACTAAATATCGACATTTTTGTATATTTCCGCCTGCTAAAAATTGGAAGAAATACCAGAGCGGAGTCAGGCATAAATGCAACTCTTACAGTAGCGTTAAGGCAGATTGCCCTGTATGAAGCCGAAATACTGCATTTAGTAGTGCAAAATGCCGAGAATCCAAGCGTGAGAGAGGGCAAAACGAGTGTGAATTGAGGCTTTTATGCCACGAAAGAGCATTTTTATGGATGTGACCGTAGCTCGCGGGTTTATGCCGGATGGCACTGTGAGGGAATGTACCGACACCGTGGTGACTCTCACATAGCATTTTCAGGGCTTAGCGATGATAACATCATCTGCGATTTCATCCCGGTCTTGGATATAACAAGGCGGATGAGAGCAAGATGATGATAAACACATGGTTACGGAGATGCTCATTCGTGTGGGGTAATCCGGCATAAGCAAGGAAGCTACCGTAGCGTGGATGAGTGAAACCTGGAATAAAGGAAAGGGTTACCGTAGCGGACTGATAGTGTCATCAGGACTAAAGACAGCGGTTACCGTAGCGTGAATTATCTATAGCAACGTTCATTGTGGCGGTATAAGACATAGCGGCAGTGTGACTCACACTGCTGAGGACGATTAGTAGAGCTTTATAAGGAATAAACGGCTCAGACTCTTTGAGATTGAGTCTGGGCTGTAATCTTTGATATGCGGAGAGAGGAATGTAGATGAAAAAGGTATTATTTGTTGCGACCGTTGTAAAGACGCACATTATGGAGTTTCACATTCCATATCTCAAAATGTTCAAAGAAATGGGCTGGGAGACTGCGGTCGCAGCACGGAACGATTATGAGAATCCGGCTGATTGTGTAATCCCTTATTGTGATATCTATTACAATATTCCGTTTGAGCGTAACCCGCTGAAACCGGGCAATCTGAAGGCATATAAAGAACTGAAGCATATAATTGACGAAGGCGAGTATGATATCGTCCACTGTCATACTCCTGTTGGTGCTATGTTAACCCGTTTGGCGGCAAAACAGGCACGCAGAAAGGGAACGAAGGTGTTCTATACCGCACACGGCTTCCATTTCTATAAAGGCGCACCAGCAATCAACTGGATTCTGTATTATCCGGTTGAGAAGTGGCTTTCCCGATATACTGATGTTCTTATCACAATCAATAAGGAAGACTATGAGCGAGCAAAGACATTCAAAGCTAGCAAGGTATGCTATGTGCCCGGTGTTGGCATTGATTTGAAGAAATTCAATGAGGGGTATGTGAATAAAGAACAGAAACGTAGAGAAATTGGTGTATCTGCGAACGATTTTGTGTTGCTCTCTGTAGGCGAGCTGATTCCTCGTAAGAATCATGAAGTTGTCATCCGGGCGCTGTCAGTATTAAAGCAGCTGGACAAGTTGATTCATATCGAATATGTGATTTGTGGTCGAGGTGCCTATGAGATTGATTTGAAAAAGTTGGCAGAAGCACTGGATGTGGCGGATCATGTTCATTTTCTAGGTTATCGCAATGATATTTCTGAAATCTGCAACTGCGCTGATCTGTTTGTATTCATGTCCCATCAGGAGGGGCTTCCGGTGGCACTGATGGAGGCCATGGCTTGTGGACTACCGGCGGTCTGTTCGAATATCAGAGGCAACACGGATTTGATTGAAGACGGTGTTACGGGTTTGCTTGCAAACAACACACCGGAGGAAGTCGCAGAGTCTATTAGCAAAATGAAGAGTGATACAGCTCTCCGTAATCGCATGGCATCGGTTGCATTACAAAAAATCAAACAATTTGATTTGAGTAGTGTGGAAGATGAAATGTCAAAAATTTACGAGGGGGGGGTAAGAAATCTTGCCCTGCAGGGAGTATACAAGGGACAGAGAATTCGTAAGGAACTGGGTATTCCGCTGGATGCCAAAGTGGTGCTTTCTGTTGGTGAGGTTAATAAGAACAAGAACCACAAAGTTGGTATTGAAGCTCTTGCCAAATTGAGAGACAAGAATACCTACTATGTAATTTGTGGACGTGGTCCTATGATGGAGGCACATAAAGAATTGGCACAGAGCATGGGTGTGGGTGATAGAGTTATTTTCACGGGGTATAGAACAGATGTGGCTGATTTCTATAAGACGGCTGATGTATTCTTGTTCCCATCGTTTAGAGAAGGACTTCCGGTTGCGGTGATGGAAGCAATAGCAGCTGGATTGCCCTGCATCGCTAGTCGTATCCGTGGAAATGTGGATTTACTGAGGAGTAGTCGATATCTGTTTGAACCGGCGGATGAAAATATGCTTTACCAGCTATTGAATGATGCGGCAAATGGCGTGCAAATAGAGCAGGAGTGCGAGCGGAACTGGGAAACACTGAAGAAATATGATATTAAAAATGTCAGCAAAGAGATGCAAGGTATTTACTCTGCTGCAATTGAAGGTACTACGACAAATGAGAGTTTTACATCTATTAAAAAGTAATAAATATTCTGGCGCAGAAAATGTTGTGCTGACTATTATGGATGCGTGTCCGGATGTCGAAATGATTTATGCCTCTACGGATGGACCCATTCGGAAGGTGGTTGAAGACAGAGGACATCGGTTTTATCCGTTGGAAGATACATCGGTTCGGATGGTGAAAAAAGCAGTCGATGAACTGCAACCGGATATTATCCATGCGCATGACTTTACCATGGCAAGCACGGCGGCATGGGCGGCTGGAGAAATTCCGGTGATAGCACATCTGCACAACAATCCACCATGGTTAAAAAAAGTTAGCGTAAAGTCAATAGTCTTTGCACTGGCTTTGCCCAAAATACGGCAGGTCATCAGTGTCTCACAGGTAGTTGAAGATGAATACATATTCCGCGGGTTGATGAAAAATAAAAATACCGTTATTGGTAATGTAGTAGATGCAGAAGTTGTCCGTCAAAAAGCGCGGGAAAAACGTGACTGTAAGCCGGTGGATTTGGTATATTTGGGTAGAATGTCGTTGCCGAAGAATCCGTTGGAGTTTTGCAAAATCGTGTGTGAAGTAAAGAGGCTGTTTCCTAACATTACAGCAAGGATGATCGGAGACGGTGAGTTGATGCCGCAGGTCAAGGAATACATTTGTTGTCACGAGTTGGAAGATATAATTGAACTTGTTGGTTTTCAAAGCAATCCTTATCCGTACCTAAATGCCGGGAAAGTTATGGTAATGCCGTCGATCTGGGAGGGTTTTGGGTTAGCAGCAGTAGAAGGCATGTGTCTTGGCAAGCCTGTCGTGTGCAGTGGTGTTGGTGGAATGGATAAAATTATAGATGCATCCTGCGGAGCAAAATGCAGGACAACGGATGAATACAGTAGAATACTTGTAGAACTGTTGAACGACAATACCGTATATGAAGTTAAATCCAAAAATGCAATGAGGAAAAGCGGAAGGTACACCGACATGAAGAAATATGCAGATGATATCTGCAGAATTTATAAAGCGACAATAGAAAGATGAGGAAGACACCGGTGGATTATTGCTTGAGGTTAGATGATGCATGCCCTCAGATGAATGCAGAAAAATGGAAAAAAATGGAAAGCATTCTGGACGAATATAAAATCAAACCGATCGTTGGTGTGATTCCTGAAAATCGTGATCCGGATTTTGTTTCAGTTGCAGATGAGAATTTTTGGGGAAAAGCATGTGAATGGCAAAAAAAAGGCTGGACGATCGCATTGCATGGTTTACATCACGAGCTGTATTTTCACGAGTCCAGAGGGTACTACCAGCTTTCGCACTCCAGAAAAACAGAATGGGCAGGGAGAAGTAGTACAGAACAGTATGAAATGTTGAAGCAGGGATACCGGATACTCAAGGAGCATGGATTAACGCCGACCTGTTTCTTTGCTCCTTGTCACACCTATGATAAGGCAACTGTCAAGGCAATTGCATTGATGAAAACGGAAGGGGACTCCATGTATATTTCGGATGGGTATGCTCTTCATCCGTATCAAAGAGATGGTGTTTATTTCCTACCGACACTATTTGATACACCCCATAAGCTTCCAATGCAAGGCGCTTATACGTTTGTCTATCATCCTAATAATATGCAGGAACAAGACTTTGCATATCTGGAAGACTTCTTAAAGAAATACGCATCGCTGTTTCGAAGTGCGGATGAAATTATGGAAAAATATGACTCTGTAAAAAATCAGGGAATCCTTGGGAAAATAATAGAACTCGTAATTTATTTCCTGAGAGGGATAAAGGGATCTAAGGAGTAAAAGTGTATGGGTGATTTGAAGAATAAAGTGATTCTAATTGGCGGAAATCATCACAATGGGTTGGGTTTGGCCCGTGTTTTTGGCGTAAATGGAATCAAACCGTATGGCGTTATTGTCGGCGAGGACGCAGAGCATGGTTTTGTCCGAAAATCGAAATATTGGGCTAAAACATGGGTGATCAAATCGGACGTCGAAATTTTCGAGTTTCTTTTAAGTGCCTTTCAGGATGAGAAAGAAAAGCCTGTTGTTATTCCATACTCGGATGGGGCAGCAGAAGAGATCGATTTGAACCTTGATCGATTGAAGAAATACTTTTTATTGCCCTCTATTGGCGGACAGCAAGGAAAAATTGCAGAGTTGATGGATAAGCAAAAGCAGGTCGAGTTTGCTCAAACCTATGGAATTCCAATGGCAAAAAGCTGCGTGGTGGATTTGAGTGATATTCGACTGCCGGAGGATATGATTTATCCGTGCATCGTAAAGCCGGTTGTCAGTGCAGAGGGCGAAAAATCAGATATTCGTAAATGTGATACAGAAACACAAACTGTAGCATATCTCCAAGAACTCCGGCAAAAAGGCTATCATCGATTTTTGGTGCAAGAGTACCTGAATTATGATACAGAATATCTTATGGTCGGATCGATCAGTGGACAGAATCAATGTTGGGTTAATTCTAAAAAAATCAGAGTATGGCCTGTTGTGGGTGGAAGCAGTAGCTGCTTACAAGTTACAAATCAGAAAAATGTTTCGGATTTTTTTGAATCTGTCAGATATGCTTTTCAGCAGATAACGTATGACGGTTTTTATGATGTTGATGTTCTTCAAGTTAATGGAAAACTGTATTTGAACGAAGTGAACTGGAGAAACTCCGGAACAATCTACTCCGTGCTTGGGTCGAAAGTTTACTATCCGGTGAACTGGTATTACTGGAAAACCAAAAATCAGTCGCCTGAAAATTTTATACAAAGCTGTTTAGATGAGACTGTTTACACGATAGATGAATCGCTGGATTTGCGGCATGTGGCATGCGGAAATATTACATTGAAACAGTGGCTTCGTGACAAAAAGAAATCCAAAGCCTTTGCGCTTTGGTATACCCCAGATATGCGTCCGGCAATTGCGCAGTATTTGCACTTACTGAAAGAGTTGATAAAGAGGCATGGAGTGTAACATATGAATGATACGATAATGGTAACGGTTCTAACCCCGACATATAATCGTGCCAAAACACTTCCTAAATTGATTGAAAGTCTTTACAGTCAAACAAGCACAAATTTTCAATGGTTGGTAATTGATGATGGAAGTACGGATGACACAGATTCAATTTTCGAGAGGCTAAAAAACTATGATCTTCCGTTTCAGTGGGAATACCACAAAAAAGAAAACGGAGGAAAGCACACTGCGCTGAATTTTGCTCACGCATATATTAAAGGCGAAGTTGCTTTGATTCTTGATAGCGATGATTATTTAACATCCGATGCAATAGAGACAGTTGAAGAAGAATGGCCCCAATATCGAGATCAAGTAGATATTTGTGGAATGAGTTTTTTTAAAGGAAAAAAAGATGGAAGTCATCTGAGCGTTGCAAATGCACAGGATGTCTACATTGATGATGATATCCATTATCGGGTAAATCAAAAAATCAAAGGGGATCGGTGCGAAGTTGTGAGGACAGATCTCCTGAAAAAATATCCATTTCCAGTTTATCAAAGGGAAAGGTTTTTTCCAGAGGGATGGTTTTGGAATACACTGGCAATGAACTACAAAACGGTGTACCGAAACAAAACGATTTACATTTGCGAGTATCTGGAAGACGGCTTAACAAAAAGCGGACGTGCTCTGCGGATGAAATGTCCATTGGGAATGATGGATGATTGCCGAATGTATCTTAACAATAGAGTCTGCATTAGAAGAAGAGTTAAAGAAATGCTACTTTACTGGGTTTATGCAAAGTGTGCAGGGTATTCTTTTGAGAAAACGCTTTCAGCAAGTGGCCAGCCGGTAGGAATGGTGATGGCGATGATCCCCGGAGTTTTGGTGTATAAGATTTGGAAGTATAAGTATCTTGACTGAAAGAGGAAAATATGGGTGTTTATTATACAGCGTTTATGATGGCTGCTTTTGTATCTATTATATATCCTCGATTAAAGCAGAGAAGAATGCGTACAGCAGAAGAGAAAAGAACACGATGGATTGTATTTTCATTTCTTCCGATAGCAGTTGTGTTTCTGCTTCGATGGAAAGTGGGAATCGATTCGAACTGGGGGATAGGAAGTTATCCCGTCTACTATCGAGCACTGGCTAATGGAACGCACATATTTACTGCGGAACCTCTGTTTGAAATTTTAGCAAATCTGTGTGCAAAGTGTGGAGTTTCATATTTTGGTTGGCTTTTTTTATTAGGATTGTTCTATTTATATGCAATGGGGAAATTTATAAGAGATAATTCTTGTGATTATCCGATGAGTATACTCCTGTTTTTATTTACAGACTTATTCTTTTTTGCGGTTAGTGCGCTAAGACAAGCACTTGCAGTTTCCTTTATCTTGCTTCTTTATTGTGAGCATTCAAATAGAATATCGCGAAAAGAAATCATCTATATGATTTTGGCAATGCTTTCACATTCCTCTGGAATATTAGGTGTTATATGCTATTTGTTGGGGAAAATAAAGTTATCAAGAAATAGCGTTCTATATACAACGGTAGCTATACTGGTATGCTCTCCACTAACTACGGTTATTATGAAGGCAATCATAAGATATACGTCATATAGTATGCGATATGATGGAACGAATATGGCAACAGACCAATTTGCAATAACATATGCACTGGCATCGGGATGTATTTTGTTATGCACTATATTGGAATATGACTACATTTATAATGAACGCACTTCCCGGTTCGTAAATCTACAAATTGCGTTCTTCTTTTTTATGATAAACTCTGGGGCGTTAATTCAGACATTTAGAATTATTTACTATTTTATGCCAGCGGTTGTTATTCTGATTCCGGAAATTTTCAAAAAATCACATAACAAACTATCAAAAGGAGTTTTAGGAACCGTGGCGCTTTTGGCTATGATACTTTTGTTCTATAATACATACTATCGTCTAAATGGAAAGGCGGCGTATGAAAACTATCAAACCATTTTGTCATCAATTGATATGATCTTTGCAATTTGATTCATATAAAGTCCTTGCTGTTAATAAGTAATAGAGATTGGCTGCTGTATATTTCAAGTTTTAAGAGTGATGGGATGTCTACCAAGTATGTTTGAATATTGTATAGATTCGTATTAAAAGGGTACTGTTATAGCAGGTCTATGTACAACGGGTGATGGATTCAATCGGTAGAGTTAAGAACACTCAGATTTGTTGCAATAGTGTCATTGCTGCTTATAGTGTGTGTTGAGTGTGCCGCGTGATGACACTTCGTACAGAATGAGGTATAAGAAATATAACAAAGGGAGGAAAAATGGTGATAAAACGAGATTCAACAATTTCGATAATTCGTGTGCTTGCAATGATTTCAATAATAGCTGGTCATGTATTTGCTTGGGAAAACATTAATACATATCAACTTTTAAGCATTGGCGTTGAAATATTTCTTTTTGTATCAGGATATTTGTATGCGCACAAAGATATTGATTCAATTTTGGCCTTTTTGAAGGAGCGAATTACTAAGCTTCTTATACCATGTTGGATTATGATGTGCGTGCTTGGAATCGTAACATGGTGTATTGAAGGTGAGTTGGAGAGCGGTACGGTACTAGTTTATCTATTGAATCTGCAAGGAATACCGTTTGTTTTTCGGGGGATAAAAAAATGGCCAGTTATTTCAGGGGGGGGCAGCTGTGGTTTTTAACAGTTATTTTTGCTTGTTACATCATTATGTATTGGGCAAAAAAGTATCGGGCTGACTCGTGGGTTGATAAACATCTTCTACAGACGTTTATAGCATCTGGCTTTGTAGTGATTATTGTGACGCCTTTAAATATTGTTTTGAGTTACTTTTGGATTTACTTTTTGGGCTATTTTTGGGCGCGCACCGATAAGAAACTATCAATGAAAAGGAAAGCATTTTGTATTCTCACGGGAGCAACGCTTGCTTTAGGAGTGGGACGTTTTGTGTGTCGAACTATATTGGATGGTACACCTTTCTATGAGGTCATTGTTGCTCGAGTATCAATGTGCTTATTGGCCGTATGGATTATTGTATGTGTGGCGAACATAACAAGTTTGGCACCGAATACATGTGATAAGATAGCAAATAGCAAAGGGTGGATTATAATGGACAGATTGTCCTATCCATTATTTGTAACCCATTACGCATTTCTGGTTGGACCATTTGATGTTTCACAGTGGTTTGGAAAGTCATTTTTGGGACTGTTCGTGTTTATAATTGCGACGTGCCTAAGCGCGCTTTCCTTGGATGCTATAACTCGGTGCATTATGTATAAAGGAAAGTAGCTTAAATTGAAAATGTCAGACAGGAATGATATTTATTGATGGCTAAAACCATATTGAGTATTATATATAACACTAATGCGTTTTTTATTAAATCTAAATAATAGAAAAGGATAATCATTAAATGCAGATACTTCAAGTTGTAAAGGCAATGAATGTTGGTGGTCTAGAAAACTTCGTGAAAAATATGCTGCAATACATGAGTGAAAAATGCGACTGTGGATGTTTGATTTGTGATGAAAATACATCGGACTACGAAGAAAATCTTTTGAAAAATGGAATAATGGTTTATCATATACAAGAACCAGATAGAACAAAGGTGAAGCTGTATGAAAATTTGCGGTCCTTTTTTGAAAAACATAGAGAATATGATGTAGTCCATTGCCACATGGCTGGAACGAATGGAATTGTTGCAAAGGCGGCAAAAGATGCAGGCATAAATAAAGTGGTATGTCATTCGCATGGAGTGGCTTTGCAACAAGATGAAGCGCTTTCGATGAAGCTGTACATGTTTTGTATGCGAAAACTAATGCAACGACACGCGGATGCTTTTATTGCATGCAGTAAAGCTGCAGGGAATTATTTATATGGGCAAGAGTTTTTTGGAGAAGTTGGCAAAGTGGTTCCGAATGGTATTGAAATCAATCGGTATCGGTATTCAGATGATGAAAGAAACAGCTGCCGTGAGGAGTTGGGATTTAAGAAGTCAGATTTTGTGATTGGTCACACGGGTTCACTTAATGGTGTGAAGAATCAGGAACTGATTCTAGACATTGCGGGTATCCTAAAAGCAAACGGTATCCCTGTAAAAGTTTTATTGGTCGGAGGAGGAAACCGAGAACAGGATTTAAAAAAACAAGCCAAAGACTTAAAAATAGAAGAGGATGTCATTATTACCGGAAAGCAGATAGGCGTGACAAAGTATTTGGATGCAATGGATGTTTTCATGTTTCCTTCTCGGAGTGAGGGCTTTGGCCTATCACTGCTGGAGGCAGAAGCAAATGGCTTGCCTTGTGTTGTTTCAGACAGAATTCAACCAGAAGTCAAAGTGTTGAAGGGGGTTTTGAGTGTCAATCTAAATGAACCGATTCAATGCTGGGTAGAAGCAGTGGAAGAGGCGAAGAGGTTAGGAAGAAGCAAAACAGCAAATGAAATTTTAGGAAAAAAAGGCATGAGCGAAGCAACATGTTATGAGACGGTATGGAAAATCTATAATGAGGTACTATCAAAATGATTCTGTATAAAGTTTTATACAAGGTGATTGGTTGCCATCTGCCTGCGTCTGGGACCAGCGTGGGGCCATTTAGAATTGGTGAAATAGGAAGGAAATTTCGGGCATTTTGTTTTTGCGGATGGAATAATGAACAAACTGAGAAAGATATTAACATTGAGAAAAATGTGCGATTGAGTGAGAAGGTTACTTTGGGAAAAAGATCCGGAATTGGCGAAGATTCTATTATCAGTGGAAAAGTAACTATCGGTGATAATGTGATGATTGGTCCAGAGCTAATGTGTTATACAACAAATCATCAGATTAAACGAACAGATATCCCAATGATAGATCAGGGGTTTTCTGAAATGCGTCCAATCGAAATAGGAAACGATGTTTGGATTGGGAGTCGGGTCATCATCTTAGGGGGGGTGAAAATCGGAAATGGCGCAGTTATTGGCGCCGGCGCGGTTGTTACCCATGATATCCCTTCGAACGCAGTGGTTGGTGGAAATCCGGCTAAAATAATCAAAATGAGAGAGTGACAAAATCATTGTTGCAAATCGTGGTTGGAGATCAATGATTAATGATGAGTGAAAGAAAAAAAGGCGCAATATTATCATACATTCAAGTGGTTTTAAGCGTTGCGGTTAGTGTCATCTATGTGCCGGTTCTCCTACGGTATCTTGGACAAAGCGAGTACGGACTATATCAGATTGTTGGTTCTTTTTTCTCGTACATATCTGTTTTTGAATCATGCATGTCAACGGGCGTACTGAGAAATTATTGTAATGCCTTAGGGAGCCAAGACAGAGAGGCTGCGGATGTGACATTGTCAATGGCAAAAGTCATATATAGAGTGATGACTGTTTTGATGGCCATTGTTGGCGTTGTTGTACTTTTTGCTTTTAGGCGTTTCTATGCGAGTTCTTTTAGTGCGGCTGAAATGAAAGAAAGTTCAGCAATTTTGCTTTTGCTTTTTGCCAATATGATGGTGACCATGTTAGGGTCTGTCTATTTAACAATCCTTACCGGGCATGAAAAATTTACATTTCTGAAGGTGCTGGCTATTATAATTCAAGTAGCACAGCCCTTTTTTGTAATTCTATGCGTGCGAAAAATCCCGTATGCGATTACGGTTTCGACAGTAATTGTGGTGCTCAACGTATTGACCGTCTTGATGCGATACCTATATGTGACCCACAAGTTGAAAATAAAAATCGTAAAGAAGAAAAAAAATCGAAAAGTCATTAGGGAAATTGTTGGACTTTCAGCTACTATTCTACTGGGATGTATTGCAGATCAAATTTTCTGGAAAACTGACCAAGTGATTTTGGGCAAACTTTTTAGTACAGCAGTTGTAGCGGTGTATTCTGTAGGCGCTCAGATTTATATGATGTATATGCAGTTTGGTACTCAAATTGCCGGTGTATTCTATCCGAAAGTTAGCATCTTGTATCAAGAAGAAAACGGAAACCAGAAAGTATCGGATCTCTTTGTGAGAGTTGGGCGAGTGACATTTATGATCATTATGCTAATTCTTTCTGGGTTTATTGTATTTGGTAAAGAGTTCCTTTTGATATGGGTTGGGAAAGGGTATACAGAAGCGTACTATGTGGCTATTGTGGTTATGATTCCATTTTCGGTTGACCTCGCCCAGAACCTTGCTTTGGCAATTTTGCAGGTGAAAAAGCAGTACGGGTTTCGTGCAAAAATTTATCTGTTAAGTGCGCTTATCAATGTTATTACTACTGTGATACTTGCTTCGTATTTCGGCATCATTGGTGCTGCAATCTCGACGGGACTGTCGATGTTCATTACAAGTGGACTGATTATGAACTGGTATTACCTGAAAAAAGCAAGTCTTGACATTGTAAAATTCTGGAAAGAATCTTTTAAGGTTATCGCAGCGTCCATGGTAATAATGATTCTGGCACTTTTGATAAAGAAGTATATATCTTGGAACAGCGCCAGACTGCTTCAACTTGGAATGCAAATTCTCCTTTTTGCATCAATTTATGTGTGTGTGATGTATAAGTTTATTATGACATCGGAAGAAAGAAAACAGATTCTCGCATTTGTAAAGCGGAAATTATGAACAGCTTCCTTGCTCGACGTTTCGCTGTACATAGCGTTCCGGAATGAATAACCGCTCAATGTGATATTGCGGCAAATGCACTGTCACTCCGCGCAGGCTCATGGCCATGATCTGATCAGCGGTCAAGCTTACAATCAATGGCTGCGTCAGATTCTCTTCATCGATTTGTCGAATCAAATCAGTGCCCCAAATTGTGCCATGTGTGCCGTCATCGTAAGTTATATCATATGAAAAAGCTGCGCCGATGTCGGCAGATACAGACCCGTCAGGAGTCGTATGAATATGGCTGTTATCAATCATCAGCTTTGCCGGATTGCCACTTGAGTCATGGATTTGCAGCAGAACATCGCGCTTGCCGGCAGAACATATCTGACGTGATGTAAGTCTGACAGATGTATCACAACTCTGCGGATAGTTTGTAGTTAATTCTTGATATAGCTCTGCAATCGACGTACTATGATTTGTGTCAAGGATTCCTGATTTATTCTTTATCGCACTTTCTAAGCCTGCGAGTGTAAATCCATCTCCTAAAGCATCCGCAGGTATCTATGTACCATCTAAGTCGGCAGCCTTATACAAAAGCTGTCCGGATTGCTTCTTTACCCGTATCTTAACCCCCTCGGACTGCAGCAGCTTTGCAAAGTCAGCAAAGGTTGAAACATTCGGAAGTATCTTAGCTATGCGCTCACGAATAAATAGCTGTTCGGCAGCGTTATCCTCTAAGCGCTCCACGAGGCCGGTATACGTAAACTTGTCGGTATCGGCCAGTGATGTATCTCTGATCGCACGCCCCGCACCCTCTAGCAAGTAGGTCATATGCTTGCCGCGCTGGCAAACAGAAATGCCCAGTTCCTGCGACATTTGCAGAAACTGGGCATAATTCGTGGCACGCTCCAGGCAGAAGTTGAGCTTCTTGCGGACTTCAGTGCGATTGCTGGTTGTGCGTTTCTTCTGTACGTAAGTAGGGTAGAGCTGGCCTAGCTGTTGCGGGTCTTTAATAATGGACGTAACCGCTCAACCACAGCCATCGAGCAAAAATAGAGCTGGAGCCAAGCCCGGCTCCAGCAAACTTCAAATTTTCTTTTTGCAAACGTCAGGCAGCTTGTCCGACCACGGCAGCAGATTATTTAAGAACGCACGGTCATTCGGATCATGCTCCCGGCCATAAAGATGCTCTGCAATCTCGTCCAGTAAAAAACGGAAATACTCATACGGCTTCAAATTGTTGGCCTTGGCTGTTTCTGCAATGCTGTAGAGAATCGCACTGGATTGTGCTCCTCTGGGGGTGTTGAGCATCATCCAGTTTTTGCGCCCGACTGTAAAGGGGCGGATAGCACGCTCACTTGCAGAGTTGTCAATAGGGATCTCTCCGTCACACAAGAACATTTTCAGCTGCTTTTCTTGGTTCAGGCTGTAAGCCAATCCATCACAGGTTTTCTTGCTGCCAATCTGCAAAGGGTTCTGCTCTTTTACCCATGCGAAATAAGCCTCTACCAAAGGAGCAATCTCCTTTTGGCGGCGGCGCAGACGTTCTTCTGGTGAGAAATCTTTCAGTAAGCCTTCAAGATGGTAGATCTCTGCTATTTTGGCTAGTGCCTGAGCGGCAACGGAACCTTCCTGCGGTATTGCAACTCCGCTCTTGGCACCGACTGCTTTTAAGGCATCGGAAAAGTCTCTGCGAGCATGGGCCCAGCAAAAAGCTGCTGTAATTTGCGTCTGCTCCTTTTCCAGAGCCTTGTAGCCACTGAAAGCATCCGTTTCCAAATATCCGTGAAAGTCCTCCAGAAACTCAGCGGCTACCTTGTGCCCACGCCCCGGGCTGTATTTGTACAGGACGATTTGCCGGCCCTTTTGAAACGCATTCGTTCTGTACACATGCATATAGGACTTTGTGCCGGCCGGGCGGTCATCCCGTACCACATTACAGGTAGTCTCGTCTGCCTGCACCACATGCTGTTTGCACAATATACTTTTAAGCAGGCCATACATGAGGCTGAAATAATGCTCCGTGGAATAGATCATCCAGTTCGCCATGTTGGCGCGGGAGATGACAAGGTCGTTGCGCGCAAACTCCTGCTCCATACGGTAGAGCGGGATGGCGTTTACATACTTCATATTCATAATGCAGGCAATAAGCGAGGATGTTGCCAGACTCTTCTCAATAACTTCAACAGGATGCGGTGTCTGCACGACAGTCTTCTGCCTGTCCTCTTTGCGTATACCCGCATAGATTGCAATATGGTGTTCCACGCACTCCTGTCGAGCCGGCAGATATTCCACTTTCAGATATACCTTGTCCGGCAACCGCTTCCAGCCGTTTTCACCAAAGACAGAAACCAATTCTTCCTCGGGAAGCTCGTGGTTCTGTACGCGCAGGGGCAGTCTGGAGACGTTTTCTTTCTGCTTGCCGGCCTTCTTTTTGCCATGTGCTTTCTTAGCGGTTGCTTCAGGTACAGATGCATCCGCATACATTTCAGCCTCATTAAACAGGCTTACCTGTCCAAGGCATTCCATCGTTTCGCTTTTTCTGCCAAACTGTTTTGCATTTGAAACCGCCAGTGCTTCCTGCATCTGTATTACCAAAGCAATCATGTCCTCTTTGGTATAGCCCTTCAATTCTTCTGCTGTAAGCTTAGTCATGGCAGTTCTCTCCATCAAAAAAGTGTTTTCTTTACATACTATTGTACTCTTTTCTGGCTATGCTGTCCAATCGAACCCCAGCCAGCATTTGGCATTTTGCCCATGCACAGTGTGCGCTGAGCTGAGGAGAGAGGCCTGTCAGGCTTCAATCCTGCTTTTCGGTCAAATCGAAAAAAGAGCCTCTACAGCAGAGGCTCTCTCGGGATGCAGACGTTTGTAGTGGGTAGAGTTTCCGCAAAGCAAAATGAATCTGGCGTGGCCGAAAATTTTACGTTTTGCCATATCCTTCAGCACAAATATTTAGGATGCGCAGTTCGTATTGTACTGACAATACTTAGCCCGTTTATTAAATCCGAGAACTGTTTCTGCGTAAGGTCCATAACTTCCTGCCTGTCACGCGGCCACTGGAACACTCCGTTTTGCAAACGCTTCGAGAGCAGAACAAAACCGTCTCCCTCCCATACAAGACCTTTTATTACACGTCGAGTACTACCGCAAAACAGGAATAGAATATCCGTCTCGTATGGATCAAGTTCAAATTGCAAACTGACTATTGCTGCCAGCGAGTTCATTCCTTTGCGAAGATCCGTCTTTCCGGCTGCAATGTAAATCTTTTTAAATCCTGTGGCATCTTTAAGCATTGCGCAGCACCCGTTCGATTTCTTTCAATGCCTTCATTGCAGCTTCTCCGGTAACCTTGAGTTTAAAGCCGGGAGCTGAGACTTGGATTACAATGCTATCTGTATGGGTTTTGGAGGTCGTTTGCAACGGTGTACAAAGGGAACATAATAAAAAACTTAATAATGGACTGCCAATCTTACACAAAGTACCGCCCAAACGAGACTACGGGCGGTATTTTTGTATCATGGCGGAGAAAGGAGGAACTTCCCACGGGGGCTTGACTGAAAAGTTGAGCCCCTTTTTTCATGCCAAAAAACAGGAGGTAAATGCTTATGGCAGATGATAAAACCACAAAAACGCCGGAACAGCCGGTAACGGATAGCGGGCCGGGCAAGGAAACGCCTCCCGCTCCCCCAAAAGAGCCGGAGAAGGTTTCCGTTTCTCCGGAGCCGGAAAAAAAGACGGAACCGGAGGTAAAGAACCCGCAGGTTTCCGTCTATAACTTCGCTGAAATTATGAAGGAAAAGAAGGTCGAGGAACGGGCGGCAGCTCCCAGCGGGGAAAAGTCTGCCCCGGCAAAAGCGGAGGAAAAACCCAAAGAGCCGGAACAGCCGAAGCGCCGGGGCCGTCCCCCGAAAGCAGATAAGGACAAGGCCGCAACCCCGAAGCCCGAAGCTCCCGCACAGAAACCGGAAAATGCGGTCAAAAAGGAACCGGAGAAAAAAACGGCGCTAACGGTACAGGCCGCTCCCGCTCCGAAGGAACCCGAAAAACCGAAGGATGCACCACGCCGGGGCAAGGAACAGATCGTCTATATCAAGCTGAACGAGCTTCACGCCTTCAAGAACCATCCCTTTGAGGTTCGGGATGATGAAGAAATGCGGGCTATGGTGTCCAGCGTCAAGGACAAGGGCGTGACTCAGCCCGCTATCGTCCGTCCCCGTGAGGATGGCGGCTATGAGATCGTGTCCGGCCACCGCCGCCAGAAAGCCAGCGAGCTTGCCGGATATGCGGATATGCCCTGTATCGTCCGAAACCTGACAGACGATGAAGCCATCACACAGATGGTCGAGGACAATCTCAACCAGCGTGAAGAAATCCTCCCCAGTGAGCGGGCCAAAGCCTTGAAAATGCAGCTTGAGGCCATCAAGCACCAGGGCTCCCGCACTTCGGGCCAGATTGACCCGAAGGACGCAGGAAAACGCTCCAACGAAATTGTAGCCGAGCGCAATAAGATGGCGGTCAAGCAGGTGCAGCGGTATATCCGGCTCAATGAGCTGGTTCCCGACCTGATGAAGCTGATGGATGAAAAAAAGCTGGGTTTTACTACGGCGGTGGAGCTTTCCTATATCGGCAAGAAGAACCAGAACTATATCGCCGTCGCCATTGACAGCCAGCAGTCCTCGCCTTCACAGGCGCAGGCAAAGCGTATGCGTGAGCTGGACGAAAAGAAGCTGCTCAACGGGGATGTGATCGACGGCATTATGATGGAGGACAAAAAGGAGGTAGACAAAGTGATTTTGACAGGTGCGGAACTGAGCAAGTATTTCGGCAAGGAAACTACGCCGCGGGAAATGAAGGACCAGATCATCAAGCTGCTGGACGACTGGAAGGGTCAGCAGAAGGAACACGAAAAGCCGGAGAAGAAAACCGAACAGGAAAAGTAAGCCCAAACTTCGGGTCAGCATGGCCCGAGGATTGCGGGGCTCTGCCCCGCGCCCCGAAGCTCTGGAGATATAAATTATTCCCCGTCGCCAGTTATTCCGTAGCATAGCCGGGAAAATCAGTCAAGGGCAGCGCCGCCGCAGGCGGTGCCAGAGGCACCCTTGACGGATTTCTCCCGGTTATGCTTTTTCCCGGTCAAGCGACGGGGATATAAATTCTCCAGAGCCGTTCCCCTTCCCGGGGGAAGGGGCGGAGGGGTTGGGCGAACTCTTGCTTTTCCCTAAACCGAAACAGAAATGGAGGTTCAACCAATGAAACGACCTTTAGCATACCTGACCGCCGCATGGAGCGGCGAGCCGGATGTTGATATGGAGCTGGCGGCCCACTACTGCCGTCTTGCTTATGAGGCGGGCTTTTCCCCGATCTGCCCGCTCTTGTATCTGCCGCTGTTTTTGAATGACAGCGTTCCCGAGGAACACAAGGCTGGGATTGATATGCGCCGGGATATGCTGCGGCGCTCCCACACCCTGATTGTCTGCGGCAGCGCTGTGGACGAGGATGTAAAAAATGATATTGCGGTTGCCGGGCGGCTGGGCATTGCGGCGACCACACTGGAAGGGGTGCTTGCCGTGAAGGGACACGGCACCCCGGGCCATGCCGGACATTAAGCTGGGAAGCCTTTTCGACGGGATCGGCGTGTTCCCTCTGGCTGCTTCCCGGTGCGGTATCCGTCCGGTATGGGCCAGTGAGATTGAAAAAGCGCCCATCTCCATAACCAAAAGGCACTTTCCCGACATGGTGCATTTGGGGGATATTACGAAGGTGGACGGCGGGAAAATCCCACCTGTCCATATAATTACCTTCGGTTCCCCCTGTCAGAACCTTTCTCTGATCGGCAACCGCTCCGGCCTTGCCGGGGCAAAATCAAGCCTGTTCTATCAGGCGTTTCGTATCATACAGGAAATGAGGGATGCTACTGATAACCTATATCCAGCTATCGCTGTTTGGGAAAACGTCATGGGAGCGTTTTCTACAAATGACCGGATGGACTTTAGAGCCGTCCTATCCGCCTTCTCGGACACCGAAGTTCCAATGCCTCCTTCGGGAAGATGGGGAAACGCCGGAATGGTGCGAGGGGGAACGCCTGATGTGTGCTGGCGGCTCATGGACGCCCAGTATTGGGCAGGCTCCCGAAGGCTGGCACGAAGGCAGCGGATTTTCGTCGTGGCGGATTTTGGAGGCAGACGTGCCGCAGACATACTATTTAAGCCCCGACCAATGCTCCCACTTCCTCCGCCTTGCGGAGAGGGCGGGCGGGCCGCCGCCGAAGGAGATCGAACAGCTTCTTTTGAAACAGGGTGGCAGATACCAGTCATCCACCCCTTTCAGTGCTTCCGTATGCGGGGAGCGGCAAAAAGGCAGGAAGAAACGGCCTTCCGAAACAGCTTCGGATTACCAACTGACCCTTTTCCCACTCTTTTAGCCAGTGATGTAACGCCCTTTGCCTTCTGGTATGAGGGCGACCCGAAGGGCGGCTGTATCCGTTTTCTGACGGAAACGGAAAGCGAACGGCTGATGGGGCTGCCAGAGGGCTGGACAAAGTACGGGGCGGACGGCGTGGAGATCCGGCCTCTGCAACGCTACAAGGCACTGGGAAACGCGATTGCCCTCCCTTGCGCCGATTACATTATGGCCGGGATTTATGAGGTGCTGGCTGACCGGGCCGGAAAGGAGGAATGAGCCCATGTTTGAAGCCTATATAACCAATACAGCCCTATACCCCTTAATGGGGATTGAGGTAGGGACAACGGTACATTTCCCCATGACGACACAGGAGTTGCAGGCCGCCCTTGCCAAAATCGGGATAGACGGGAAACGGTACAGCGAAGTGTTCTTTACCAGCTTTGACAGTGATGTGCTGGGGCTCTACGATTATCTCTACGAATGTGAGAACATCGACGAGCTGAACGAGCTGGGCCACGCCCTGCTGGAAGTACGGGATAAGGGCGGACTGGAAACCTTTGAAGCCGCTCTTGTCTTGGGAAACCACACAAGGAGCGTGAAGGATTTGATAAACCTGACGCAGAACCTTGACCTTTACCGCTTTTACCCGGATATTTCCGATGATGAAGGGCTGGGCCGTCTTTACGCCGACGAGCTTGGGACTATCGACATACCGGAGCACATTCAGAACTACTTCGATTATGAAGCATACGGGCGGGATGTGCGTATCAACGAGGGCGGCGTATTCGCTCCCGGTGGGTATGTGTCGGCAGTCCCGGAGGGCTTCAAGGAGTATTACCACGGGCCGCAGGACATTCCGCCGGAACACCGGATATTTGCCTATCCTGAAAAGGCCGAGCCTGTCCACTCCATTCTCGCTGCACTCAAACGGTTTCAAGAAGCCCCACCCGCTCCGAAAAAGGACAAGGCGGGGCCTTCCCATGAAGAACGGTAAGACTTCGGGCCAGCATGGCCCGAAGCATAAAGGAGGTGCATACCATCAACTATTACCCTATCAATGAAGGAGCCGCCCGCCGGGCAAAAGAAATGAACAGCTTTTCCGACTACAAGGAAGGGAGCGCAACGGCGGAATACCGGGCAATGGTGGACAAGGCCGCCGCCATAGCGGAAAAGCAGAAATCCCGGGTGGACCCCATGTACCATGAGAAGATCGACCATCTGTTAGACACCTACGCCCGCAAGCTGGCCGAAAACATGAACCAAGGCTTTGCCATTGACGCGAGGGTTCCCTCTGTGCTGATCGCCGGGCCTTCCAATTTCCCGGTGGGAAAGAAGGAAAAACAGAACCGGGCGCGGGACAGCAACATGGAGGAATGGCGGTATATTCAAGGGCTGCTGGATAAGATACGCAGTACCGGCATGGGCGGGATCAGCGCCGATGACCCGGCAGCGATTGAAAAGCTCCAGAAGAAGCTGGACGGGCTGGAACGCTCCCAGCTCATTATGAAGGAGGTCAACGCCTATTACCGCAAGCATGGCAAGCTGGATGGCTGTGCGCTGCTGTCGCCGGACCAGATCGAAAAGCTGAAAGCAAGCATGGCGTCAAGCTGGCGGAGCGACCCGAGGCCCTTTGAAAGCTACCAGCTTACCAACAACAATGCGGAGATCCGCCGGGTAAAGGCCCGTATCGAACAGCTTTCCAAACAGGCACAGCAGGAATTTTCCGGCTGGGAGTTCGATGGGGGCCGTGTGGAAATGAACCGGGAGGACAACCGCTTGCAGGTATTCTTTGACGGAAAGCCTGACGCGGACACCCGGGCTGAGCTGAAAAGCAATGGTTTCCGCTGGGCTCCCAGCGTGGGCGCATGGCAGAGGCAGCTCACGGACAACGCCATCCGGGCGGCTGACCGTCTGGAATGTATCAAGCCGCTGTCCGGCGAAAAGCCCTCCCAGCTTCAAAAGAAGCCCTCTATCTTGCAGACCATGCGGGAACAGGGCGAAAAAGTCCAGACGGAGCCGGAAAAGAAAGCTCCGTCCGGCAGAGATGCCGAGCGGTAAGCCTCGGGCCACATTGGCCCGAGGTTTTCTGTTCCCCGAGATTGTACGGGGGCCTCCCGGATAGCGGGAACCCCGACGGAAAGGAGGTTTTATGCAGGAAGAAGTAAACCAAAAAACGGTTGCCCTTTCGATCAGGACAACGAAGCTCACGGGAAAAGTGCTGGCTGCCGCTCTTGGGAAGGTAGCGCGGGCGCTGCAAAAGCACCACCGGAAGGCGCTGACCCCGCAGGGACGCCAGAGCGTGAAAAAGCTGATGAACCACTATGGCGGCAAAAGTGCCATGCCCTATGTGGGAGCCCCAAAGGATTTTGACCGGATCGCGAAGGAGTTCCATGTGGACTACGCTTTCCATAAAGTGAGCCCCGGTCATTACCTGCTGTTTTTCAAAGCCAATCAGGCGGACGCTATCACGGCGGCCTTCCAGAAGTACAGCGCAAAGGTGCTGAACAAAGAGCAGGACAAGGCTTCCATCCTCGGTCAGCTTCGGAAATTCACGGAGCAAATCAGGACGCAGGCAAAGGAAAAGCAGCGGACCAGAGAGGCGGTGAAGGACGGACGTTGAGTGACAAGATCAGAAAATATGTGCTCCCAAACCTGCCGTACCTCTTTGTGTTCTGGTTTTTCTCCAAAATCGGGACGGCCTACCGGATCGCCCCCGGCACAGACTTCGGGACAAAGCTCATGGGGATGCTTGATACCTTCCCCAAAGCCTTTGAAACCTACTGGCCGGGGCTGGGAGGTATTGACCTGCTGGTGGGCCTTGCCGGTGCGGCTGGGATGTATCTGCTGATACAGTCAAAGATCAGGCAGGCGAAAAAATTCCGGCGGGATGCGGAGTACGGCACCGCCCGCTTTGGAACAAAGGAGGATATAAAGCCGTTTGTTGACCCTAAATTTCAGAACAATGTCATTCTGACCGGGACGGAGTTCCTTACCATGAACACCCGTCCGAAGATACCCGCCAATGCCCGGAACCTAAACGCCTGTGTCATCGGATCGTCCGGCTCGGGAAAGACAAGGTTCTGGTTGACCCCGCAGCTCCTTCAAGCCCATTCCTCGTATGTGGTGGTAGACCCGAAGGGCGGCACTCTCGACCAGTGCGGGCGGTTTCTGCAACGGGAGAAATACAGGGTGCGGGTGTTCAACAGTATCGACTTTTCAAAATCCATGCACTACAATCCGCTGGCCTATATCAAGACAGAAAGCGATGTTTTGAAATTTGTTACCGCCCTGATTGCCAACACCAAAGGCGCGCGCCCAGATAGGGCGTAGTAAGAAGTAGAATCAGGCACTACCCACTCAGATAACAGTGGAAACGACCCGCCTAACCGATAGGCGAAAGCTGATGCGGGACCATAGCATGGCGGGAAAGCGATAAGTTGCTCTATACACAAGAGCACGACTGAATTGCTACGTTAAGCGGATATGAGGATAGAACTACTGAATGTTGAATGCGAGTTTCAAGTCCCCGTTGTGTTCGGGCGGAGGAATGTGTATGTAACCACCGTAGATACGGCGGCATCAACCTCTGACATGAATAACATTGCGTTTCGCCTTTGCGCGATGGGTTATCAATCCATTCATGTGACAAACCAGAGAACTGGAAATAACGAAACGAAAGCGTATCCGACAATCCGCACTTGCCTACTTATTACGCTAACTGGGGATTGCCTAAGTCGGAATGCTCAAACGAGCTATGCGAAATGCCCCTGCGGGTGATAAATTCCAAGCCCTCAAAAGGCAAGGAAGATGACGCTGAATATCCGATATGGCAACGGAGTTCTCATAGTAGTTTTGTGGGAAGTAACGACTCTCACGGAATACGCCATGTATTTCAGACGAAGGAGAACAGTTATTGCATTCCAGAATTGAAATTTGATTAGGGAGGAAAGCCTCAAATGCAACCAACAATCGAGATTTTGGATAGAATCAGAAAAAATTCAAGGGACAACAAAGAGGAAATCTTCACAAGGCTCTACCGCTATCTATTAAGACCCGATCTGTATTATCTTGCGTACAAAAACCTCTACGCCAACAAGGGCGCGGGAACAAAAGGCGTGAATGACGATACGGCTGACGGATTCAGCAAGGAAAAAGTTGATCGGATCATCCAATCTCTGGCTGACGGAACCTATACGCCGAATCCCGTTCGCCGCAAATACATCCAGAAAAAGCAGAACAGCACAAAAAAACGTCCTCTTGGAATTCCTACCTTTACGGACAAGCTGGTGCAGGAAGTATTGAGAATGATATTGGAATCGGTCTACGAGCCAATCTTCTCAAACAATTCTCACGGCTTTCGTCCCAACAGGAGCTGCCACACTGCGCTGAAATCTTTGAAAAGAGAATTTTCAGGTGTGTCGTGGTTTATTGAGGGCGATATTAAAGGCTGTTTCGATAACATTGACCACCAAGTTTTAGCAAACGTCATAAACGCCAAGATTAAAGATGCTCGGTTGATTCAGCTCATCTGGAAATTCCTAAAAGCCGGTTATATGGATGACTGGCAATACCATGCTACCTACTCCGGCTGCCCGCAGGGCGGCATCGTTTCGCCCATACTCGCAAATATCTACCTGAATGAGCTGGACAAGTTCGTAGAAAAAACCGCCAAAGAGTTCTATAAAAGCAGGGACAGGCACCATACCCCGGAATACGATAAGGTCACATGGCAGATAAAAAAGGCTCGGAAACAGCTGAAACCTGCAACGGGTCAGGAAAAAACAGCTTTGTTGCAGAAAATCGCTCAATTAAAAGCAGTCATGCATAAAACGCCCTGTATGTCCAAAACGGACAAAGTCATCAAATACATCCGTTATGCTGACGACTTCATTCTTGGCGTGAAGGGCGATAAAGCGGACTGTGAGCGTATCAAGAGACAGCTGTCCGACTTCATCAGCCAAACCCTGAAAATGGAGCTTTCAGAGCAAAAGACACTCATTACGCACAGTAACCAATATGCAAGATTTTTGGGTTATGACATCCGTGTGAGGAGAGACCAGAAGCTAAAGCCGCACGGAAACCACGTTTCCCGCACGCTCAACGGGTCTGTTGAGCTGTGCATTCCGTTTGCGGACAAAATTATGCCTTTCCTGTTTGGGAAGTCGGTCATTCGACAACTACGCGACGGGACAATAGAGCCTACCGCAAGAAAATATATCTTTCGGTGTACGGACTTGGAGATTGTATCAACGTACAACTCTGAGCTGCGCGGTATTTGCAACTATTACAGCATAGCCAGCAATTTCAACAAGCTTCAATATTTTGAATATTTGATGGAATACAGCTGCCTGAAAACTCTCGCTGGAAAGCATGAGAGCACCAGCAGAAAAATGATGCGCAAATACCGTGATGGAAACGGCAGCTGGGGTGTGCCCTACCAAACAAAAGCAGGCATAAAGCGCCGCAGCTTCGCAAGGTTTATGGATTGCAAAAATACAGACCTCTGGACAGATAAAATCATAGACTTTGCAATCGCACACATCGGTTCCAGAACGTCATTTGACGATAGGCTGTCCGCCCGCGTGTGTGAGCTGTGCGGAAAGACCAATGTGCCGCTGGAAATACACCATGTAAATAAGGTGAAGAACCTCAAAGGAAAACAACTGTGGGAGCTTGCGATGATAGCGAAAAAGCGAAAAACACTTGCGGTGTGCAAGGACTGTCATCACAAGATTCACCACCCTTGAACGACACTGATTTGAAGCAATAATGGCGAGCCGGATACATCGAGAGGTGTACGTCCGGTTCTGGGAGGGGTTTGGGCAAACCTACGGCAGTAATGCCGCAAGGCGGCTCATTCCTACTCTACGACGGCAAGGAGGGCGACGAGTTCTGGACAAAAGCAGAAACCCTCTTGTACTGCGCCCTTGTGTCCTACATCGTCTTTGAGGGGCCGGAGGAAGAACGCAACATGAATACGCTGGTGGAAATGATAAACAGCATGGAAGTCCGGGAGGATGACGAAACCTTCAAAAACGCGGTGGACTATATGTTTGACGGGCTGGAACGCCGCAGCCCCCAGCACTTCGCCGTGAGGCAGTATAAGAAATACAAGCTCGCCAGCGGCAAGACAGCCAAAAGCATTTTGATTTCCTGCGGTGCAAGACTGGCTCCCTTTGATATTCCCCAGCTTCGGGAGATCATGTCTTATGACGAGCTGGAGCTGGATAAGCTGGGGGACGAAAAATCGGCGCTGTTCTTTCTTATCAGCGACACGGACACCACCTACAACTTTTTGGTTGCCCTCGCTTTTTCGCAGATGTTCAACCTTCTGTGTGAACGGGCTGACAACACCTATGGCGGGCGTCTGCCCTACCATGTGCGGGTGCTGTGGGACGAGGCTGCCAACACCGGGCAGGTGCCGGGGCTGGAAAAGATTGTGGCCGTCATCCGCTCCCGTGAGATCAGCCTGACGCTTTTTTATCAGGCAATGAGCCAGTGCAAGGCATTGTACAAAGACCATTCCGAAACCATCATGGGCAACATGGACAGTATCGTATTCCTCGGAGGCCGGGAGGCTTCCACCCTAAAGGATATTTCGGAAAACTGGCTGGGCAAGGCCACCATCTCCATGCAGACCGAGGGCCGAAGCCGGGGACAGTCTGAAAGTTACAGCCAGAATATGCAGCGGCTTGGCCGGGAGCTGATGACCACCAGCGAGATCACCACCATGCCCGGAGATAAATGTATCTTGCAGCTTCGGGGGCTCCCGCCCTTCCTGTCCCCGAAGTATGACTTGAAAAAGCACCCGAATTACAAGTACACAGCCGAATTTGATAAAAAGAAAAACGCCTTCCGCTTGGAAAGCCTGTTCCGCCACCGGCCATTGAGACTAAAGCCGGAGGACGAATACACGGTGTACGAAGTGGACGGCTCCGACACGGACGAAGAAGCTGACCTGTTGAACTTCGATGATCTGGACAGCGACGAGTTTGTGTAACTTCGGGCCATGATGGCGCTGTTGACAAAGTCTCGCACCAACTCTCGCGGTATGCTATAATGAGGAAAACGGCCTGAGGTGATGGGATGCAGCTGGCGATGCACATGGTAACGATCGAGGACTTGATGCCCCGGGAGCACTTCCTGCGAAAGCTGGAGGCGGCGCTGGATCTGTCGTTCGTGTACGAGGAAACAGCCCCGCTTTACAGCAAAAAATATGGCCGCCCGCCCATCGACCCGGTGGTTATCGTGAAGTACCTGCTGGTGGGTTTTCTGTACGGCATCCCGTCGGAGCGGGAGATCGAGCGGCGCGTCCAGACCGACATCGCCCTGCGCTGGTATCTGGGCCTCGACCTCTTTGACCGGGTGCCGGATCACAGCACCGTCTCGCAGCTGCGCCGCCGGAAACCGTCCTTCCGGAAGGTGTTCCGGCGGTTGTTCGAAGAGGTTGTTCGCCAGTGCATTGAAAAGGGCCTTGTCAGCGGGCGTGTGGTCGGCACGGATTCGACCCACGTCAAGGCCAACGCCTCCCGCGCCTCGGAGGAGCTGGTTGAGATCACCGAAGCGCCCGGCGTCTACTGGGAACGGCTGGACGATTACGAGGAGGAAGGGCTGGAGGAGCTTGAGCGGCGAACCGGAAAGCGCCGCAAAAAGCGGACAAAGCAGCTCAAGCGGGACAACCGCCGCTCCCACAAGCGCGTCAGCCGCACGGACCCGGAGGCCGGGCACATGAAGCGCCCGGGAAAGCCGGAGGGGCCTCATTACCTCGCCCATCAGGCGGTGGACAGCGACTTTGGCATCATCGTGGGCCAGACTGTGACCGCCGGAGATGTGAACGATTCCGTGCCGTTTTTGGGCCTGATCGAGCATATTCATGAAAATGTTGTACCAATTCAGACCGCTACCGCGGACGCCGCCTACGATTTTCCGCTGGCCCATCGGGCGCTGGGCGAGCTGGGGATCGACTTTTTCGTGCGGCCGCAGAAGACCGCCGCGCGGGCAAATACACAGTTCACGCGGGACGATTTTCGCTATGATGAGGGGCGCGATATATACCTCTGTCCCAGAGAAAAAGAGCTCCGTTTAAGGCGGCTGGCCCGCAGCGCCAGCGGCCTGTTTTGGGAGTATCAGGCGGATAAGCGGGACTGCGCGCTCTGCTCGCTGCGGGGCAAATGTCTGCGCGAGAGCGACAAACGCGGTGCAAGAAAGGTGTCTGTCAGCTACTTCGCGGCAGACCGACAGCGCAGCCTGGAGCGCCGCTCCAGCCCGGAATACCGGGAGGCGCTAAAGCTGCGGCAGGTCTGGTGCGAGGGCTCGTTTTCCGCGCAGAAGCGCGAGCACAACTTAGCGCGCGTTTTGCGACGAGGCTTAGAGGCAGCGGAAGACCACTGCCTCTTGTCGGCGACCGCATTGAACCTGAAGCGAATGATAAAATACGCCGGATGACGCCAGTGGGCGTCTTTTTTTGTTGGCAGGGCGGAGCAGAGCGAGACTTTGTCAACAGCACCAACTTGGGACGAAGTTAAATCAACTCGCTCTCCCTGATGTTTCATGGCATCCAGCTTCATCTTGTAGGCAAATGCTCTTTCACTGGGGAGCAGACTTTCTCGTTGCAGGTTGCTGTCAACCATAATGATCGTGGCGGCATCATCATCCAAATCCCGAACAATGACCGGCATGGTCTCCTTTTCTGCCAGTTCACTGGCTCTGTGCCGCCTGTGTCCGGCTACCAGCTCATAACCGCCCTCTGGGTCCGGTCGAGCAATCGCCGGAACCAGAACGCCATACTGCTTGATACTGTCAGCGGTCTCCATCATGGCTTCGTCATCCTTGACTTTGAATGGGTGGTTCCTAAAGGGATGCAGTTCAGACAGCGGAATTTCCTGAATCTTTTCCAGCTTTGCATCCTGGCGGCCTTCTTCGGTGGAAAACAGATCATCTACCGAGGCCAGCTCTATTTTTTTCGCGCTGCTTTTCAAGTTTCAACACCTCCTTCGTCAGA
>OKZM01000003.1_pt1 | contig 88589 bp, 70 predicted proteins | sample 1609131 | NCBI WGS metagenome assembly OKZM01 (sample SAMN02675049, study PRJEB24791) | human gut metagenome, SKBSTL061 | isolation source: stool | host: Homo sapiens | place: USA | reverse complement strand
TCTTCCGATCTGTACCGCAGGGAGAAGAGCCGCTGCGGTATGTGGGCGAAGTTTTCCGCACCTATATTCTGGCAGAGCGGGGAGACGAGCTGTGTCTGATCGACAAGCACGCCGCCCATGAGCGCCAGCTGTACGAAAAACTTGCTGCCAACTACGGCAACGTGCCCAGCCAGCTGCTGCTGCAACCCGCCGCCATCGACCTTTCCGCAGAGGAAAAGCAGGCGCTGCTGGAAAACCAGCCCCTGCTGGAAAACGCCGGGCTGGATGTGGCGGACTTTGGCGGCAGCACCGTGCTGCTGCGCGCCGTGCCTGCGGACGTAGAGCCGCAGAACGCCGAGGACTTGCTGGTGGAGATCGCCGACCGCCTGCTCAAGGGCAGCCGGGACGCACTGAACGAGCACACCGAGTGGGTGCTGCACTCAATCTCCTGCCGCGCCGCCATCAAGGCGGGGGACAAGTCCTCCCCGCAGGAGCTTATGGCACTGGCCGAGAAGATCCTCTCCGGCGAGGTGCCGCCTTTCTGCCCCCATGGTCGTCCCTGCGTGCTCAAACTTACCCGAAAGGAGTTGGAAAAGCAGTTTGGACGCATCGTGTAATGCAAAACCCGCCGTGGTGGCTGTGGTAGGCCCCACCGCCACCGGCAAGACCGCGCTGGGCGTTGCGCTGGCGCAGCGGTTCTCCGGCGAGGTCATCAGCGCCGACTCCATGCAGATCTATAGAGGTTTGGATGTGGGCACTGCCAAGATCACCCCGCAGGAGACCTGCGGCATCCCGCACCACGGCGTGGACATCCTCACCCCGGAAAAGACCTTCAGCGTGGCGGATTTCACCGCGCTGGCAGGGGAGTATATTCAGGATATCACCGCCCGGGGGCATCTGCCGCTGCTGGTAGGCGGCACCGGACTGTATGTGCAGAGCCTTTTGTACGGGGTGCGCTTCACCGCCGAAAAAGCCCCGGACGGCCTGCGCGAGCAGCTGACCGCCGAGTTGGAAGCCATCGGCCCGGAAGCCATGTACGCAAAACTGCAAGCCGTGGACCCGGAAGCCGCCGCTGCCATCCACCCCAATAATAAGGTGCGGGTGCTGCGGGCGCTGGAGCACTACCACGCCACCGGCAAGCGTCTCAGCGAACAAAAGGCCGATTCTCTGCCGCCGGAGCGCCCCTACCGCAGCCTTGTGCTGGGGCTGGACTTCCCGGACCGTGCAGCGCTGTACCGCCGCATCGACCTGCGGGTGGACAAAATGCTGGAAGCCGGGCTTTTAGCCGAGGCGGAATACGTCTGGCGCAACCGCGAAGCCTTCCGCACCGCCGCACAGGCCATCGGTTATAAAGAGTTTTTTCCGTATTTTGAGCAGACTGCAGCGCTGGATGCCTGCACTGAAAAACTCAAACAGGCTTCCCGTAACTACGCCAAGCGCCAGCTGACATGGTTCCGCCACATGGACGGGGTCACATGGCTGGATGCCGGGGCTGAGGACGTGCGGCGGACCGCCCTGCGCCTGACCCAAGACTTTTTATCGAAAGGATGATCCTTATGCCGGAAACCCCTCAGGAACCGCGCCACAAGCTCTCTGCGCTCACCACGCTGGCAGTTGTGATGGCCACCTTTTTGCTGGCGGCGGCAGTGTATGTCTGCTGGCAGGCGGCGCACATCCTTTTCCCCCAGAACGTCTACGAAACGGCGCTGCCCATCACCATCTCCGATACCATTGAAGCGGACGGCGTGCTGCTGTTTGACGAGACCTGCATTTCCGGCAGCGGCAATCTGGGCTACCTTGTCTCGGATGGCGAGCGGGTGTCGGCTGGCACTGCCGTTGCAGAGCTGTACACCGACGCCAATCAGGCGGTGCTGCGCCAGCAGCTGACCCAGCTCACCAGCCAGATCGACCTGTTGCAGCGCTCCCAGAATACCGCAGCCACCCAGCTGGACGGTCTGCTCAAGGAGCGCTCCGGTGCGCTGTACGATCTGCTGGACGCACTGGACACCGCCCGTTACAGCGATGTGGACAGCAGTGCCGATGCCTATCTGCTGGCGCAGAACAAGCTCTGGATCACCACCGGCGATACCGCCGGCTTTGCAGATCAGATCGCGCTGCTTGCCCAGCAGGCACAGACTGTGCAGGCGCAGCTGGGCAACCCCACCCAGATCCTCGCCCCCACCACCGGCTACTTTGTCCGGGCTGCCAGCAGCGGACGGCTGAACGCCGGTGCTGCGGACATTCTGGCGCAGAGCCCGGAGCAGCTCAAGGCCTATCTGGACTCCGACCCCGAGATGCCGCTGGATGGCTGCGTAGGCAAGCTGGTGGCCGGGTTCAGCTGGCAGTACGCCGGTGTGTGCTCGGCAAAGCAGGCCGAAAAGCTGCTGGGTTCGGACGGCAAGCCTTTGCGCACGGCAGTGGAGATCAGCTTTCCCGGCCAGAGCGATGCCGCCTTGCGCGCTACCGTCACCGAGGTGACCGTTGATGCAGAAAAGGATGTTGCCCGCTTTGTGCTGCGCTGCAATTCCATCAACGGCGACGTGCTGTGTCTCAACCACGCCCGTGCCCGCATCAGCACCAGCGAGAGCACCGGTCTGCGGGTGCCTGCTGCAGCGGTGCACTACCTGAAGGAGGACGGCACCGAGGCCGAGACGCAGGGCGAAAACTATATCCCCGGCGTGTATGTCAAGTACGGCAACATTGCCCGCTTCTGTAAGATCGACCCCGTGGATGCTGACCATCCGCTGGTCACGGAAGGGGATTACATCCTTGTTTTGCCCAAGGGAACGGACGGTTCTGTCAGTCAGGTAAGGCTTTATGACGAAATAATCGTCTCGGGACAAAATTTATATGACGGAAAACTTTTGTAGTTATTGACATCTGCTGCAAAAAATCAGATAATAGTAAAAGCTATTTGCATTCTTTTTGCAAAGAACGCCAGGCAGCCGGGCGCTGCCCGAATGAAAGGAGCAGATAATTATGTCTTTGCTGGATAGCATTAAAAAGGGCCTGATGGGTGAAGGGGACGAGTACGAGGATCAGTACATCGATGACGAGCCGCGCCCGCATGTCAACACCCTCGGCACGCTTGTGAAGATTCTCGAGGAGAAGGGCTTCGTGGGACACCGCGCCATAACGGCTCGCAGCTATGTGTATTTTGCCAAGGTGACAAAGGCGGAATACAGCAAAGGCACGCTGAAGAACGTGGTTGACAAGTACTTCGGGAAAAACTACCTCAACGTGGTAAACACACTCGTCAAGGACGACAAAATCAGCGTTGACGAACTGAAGGAACTGATACAACTGGTTGAAAACGGATAAAGGACGGTCAATATGGCATCATTGTTTATATATTCCATGAAGGCGAGCCTGTGCATGATAGCATTTTATTTCGCCTACAAGATGCTGTTGAGCAGGGAAACGTTCCACCGGTTCAACCGTGCCGCGATTCTCACGGCATTCATACTGTCGATGCTGTTGCCGCTCGTCAATGTGAGTTCCGGCACGGAGAACTCACTTGCACGCGGACTGGTTGTCATCGAGCGGGCCGTTTATGTGAGCGCCGTGCCAGACGGCGGCGAGGCAGGGCTGTCGCCAGTGCAGTGGGCATTTGTCGTTTATTCCACAGGTGTCTTGCTTATGCTTGTCAGGGAGGTGGTGGCCATCGCCAGGCTTAGGAGCAAGACAAGGAGCGGCAGGGTCGTTTGCGAGACTGCAAAGGCGCGTGTGATTGCCGTTGATGGAGACATCGCGCCGTTCTCATGGTTCGGCAATATTGTAATCGGCGCGGAGGACTACGCCGTGAACCGCCGCGAGATAATAACCCACGAGATGGAGCATGTGCGGCTCGGTCATTCCTGGGACGTGCTGTTCTGCAACATTTCCATAATCTTTATGTGGTTCAACCCTGCGGCGTGGCTTCTGAAACAGGAGTTGCAGAACGTGCATGAGTACGAGGCCGACGAGGCGGTGCTGAGAAACGGCGTGGACGCCAAGCACTACCAGATGCTGCTTATAAGAAAATCCGTGGGAGAGCACCTGTTCTCCCTGGCAAACAACCTAAATCATAACTCATTAAAAAAACGTATTACCATGATGAAAAGAACAAGAACAAACCCGTGGCAGCGCGCCAAGGCTCTCGCCGTGCTGCCCATCGCCGCAGTGGCGATTGCAGCGTTCGCCAACCCTAAGGTGGAGCAAGTGACAGACAATGTTGAGAAAGAGAGCGGCAGGGTCGTTGGGATGGTGGCTGTGAAAAATGCCGCGCCCGCAACGCAACAGACTTTGGCAAGCGCCTCCGGCAAGGACAAGGCCGGCATGGGAGTTGCTGCGCCGGAACGCCGCGACAGCGTTTTGGGGATTTGTTTCGCGAAGCTAGAAGCCATGCCGTCGTTTCCCGGTGGCGATGAGGAACTTTTTAAATTCCTCTCGCATAACATGGAATACCCGGAGGCTGCCGTGAAAAACAAGGTGAAAGGCCGGGTGATTGTGCGGTTCACGGTAGACAAAGACGGCAATGTAACCTCGCCGGAAGTTGTCGAGGGGGTTTCTCCAGAACTTGACGCCGAGGCATTGCGCGTCGTCAAGTCCATGCCGAAGTGGAATCCTGGGATTGTTGACGGCAAACCCGCTGACGTGAAATTCACACTTCCCATCAGTTTCAGACTTTGATGGCATAATCCCAAATGCGGTCATTAGAGCCCGAACTGATTGTAGTTGGTTGCCCAAGCAGATTGGCTGTTGTTTTTTTGCAGGCGTAGCGGGCTACGTCAAGAAAAAACAACGGGCAAGATGCCGGCAAGCGACTGCAAGCAGCCGGGGAACAGGTTTCCAGGATGAAATTGAAAAATCTGTGTTGTAATGACCGCATTTGGGATAATACAATTCACGGACAATCCGCGTCCTGTCCTGACGCGGGTTGTCCGTGGATTATCCAGAAACATGATACCAATGCTTCATTTGATGCAAACAAGGACGCAAACTCGCCGTGTTTACACGGCAAACTCGCCGTATTTACACGGCAAACTCGCCGTATTTACATGGCAAACTCGCCGAGTTTGCGGTCTTGTTAAGCGCAAGCGGCAAAACGATTTTGCCGCTTGCGCCCATACCATTGCTATATCCTTATGCTGACACCGGCGGTGAGCCACAGGCCGGGCTGCGGTATGTTGCCGAAGTCGATATAGTCCTTCTTGTCCAGGAGGTTGTTCACCTCCGTGAATATGGTGTATGCCGGCTTGCTCCACGACAGTCTCGCGTCAACCAGTGAGTACGGCTCGTATTCCCTGCTCGCTCCGCTGCGGTCGGTGTATGACCCGTTGCGCTTCTGGTAGCGGTAGTTGAGTCCGAGGTCGAGGCTTGCCACGATGTGCATCTGCAGCGCCGCCACGAATTTGTGGCGCAGGTACTCCTGCTTGCTCTCTGTGACCACGCCGTCCACCTCGCGCTTGCTCTGGTTGATGTAGTTGTAGCCCAGTTGCAGGTTCTTCAGCACGCCTTGCCGTGGCAGCAGCGTTGCGAGGTCGAGGCGCATGTCCGCCTCCACGCCGATGGCGTTCACTTTCGTGAAGTTGACGCTTTTCCACACGCGTTTCCCTTCCTTCTCCCCGGCTATCCAGTCGATCATGTTCTTGTAGTGATTGTGATACACGCTGACGCTTCCGTATATCCCCCGTGAGGTGTATTTCACTCCGCCCTCCACGGCGCTGAGTTCCTCGGGGTTGAGTTTTGGGTTGGGGACGTGTCCGCCCACGTTGTAGAACAGTTCGGTGAACGTCGGCGTGCGCAGCGACTTGTTCCACGACGCATACATTTTGAAGTGCGCGCCCAGCCTGTAGCTCGCGTCGATGCCCGGGTAGAACCCGAAGCGGCGTTTGTTCCATGTGTTCTTCAGCACCACGCAGCCTGCCGACAGCGTGAAATTGTCAAGCAGCACGTTGTGTTCCATGTGGAAACTGATGTCAGAGCGGCTCAGTCCGTATTTGTAGTCGCGGTCGGTGCCGCCTATGTGCCTCGGCTTGTCGAGCGGCAGTCCCAGGTTGCCGCTCTTGATGTCCTCGTTGCGGTATGCCGCCCCGAATGCCGTCCTTCCCAGCGACGTGTCGAAGAACATGTTTAGCGTAGCCCCGAACACGTTGGTGAGATGGTAGTTGTACGGCACTTTTGCCGCTTCGCCCCGGAAATACTCGAAGCGGTCGTAAGTGCGGTTCCAGTAAACCGCCGGCTTGATGTGCAGCCACAGCGTCTTGCTCTCGCCCTGCAGCGCGGTGAACGTCTTTGCGAGATGCTCAAACTGCGTGTCGCTGCCCGTCCCGTAGAACGTGTTTGAGCCGAAGTCCTTGACGCTCATCCCGGCGTGCCATCTCAAGCCGATGTCCCTGCCGTCGTAGCTGCCCTGGTAGAACGCCTTTCCGCCCTTGTAGTCAGCGTTGAGCGCGCCCGACCTTGCCCGGCTGAAACCGTCGCTGCGCCTGTAGCTTCCACTTATCTGGTTGTTGAATTTCCCTGTTCTTGCGTTGGCTCTTCCCCCGGCGGTGAGATACCCGAAGCTGCCGCCTTCCGTGTTTAGGTCGATGCTGCTTCTGTCCGCCGTCTTCGTCACTATGTTTATCGCCCCTACGAGGCTTGACATGCCGAACAGGCGGCTCGCCGGTCCCTCGATAATCTCAATGCGCTCTATCTCGCTGATGTCGACCGGATACTCCACCGAGTTGTGTCCTGTGTGCGGGTCGGTGATGTCTATGCCGTTCAGCAGCACGGCCACCTGCTCCTGCGTGCCTCCCCTTATGCCGATGTCTGTCTGCGCTCCGAGCGCGCCTCGCTGCCTGACGTCCACCCCGGCGGCATATTTCAGCAGGTCGTTGATACTTTGTGCCGGCGCGGCCTCTATCTCCTCGCGCGTCAGCACAGTAACCATTCTCGCCGCCTTGCCCATGGCAAGCGGCGCAAGCGAGCCGTTCACTTCAAGTGCGTCAAGCAACACCTCCTTGTCATCGCCCGCAGGGTTGACGTCGGGGCGGCGCGTGCTGATGCCGTCTGCCTTGGCGTATGTCAGCGTGGCGACACTGAGCGTGCCGATGATGACCTCCTTGCCGAGGCATGAGAACAGCGCGTAGCCCTTGTTGATGAAATGCGTGAACTTGATTGTCTCGCGTTTGTTAAAACGATTTTTGTACATTGTTTTTAATTGTTTCATGCATCGCTTTGTGCAATGCGGCTGCAAAGTTAGCAAAATAAAACATCACGGCAAAAACATATTGCAACGTAATTGCCGTGCCGGCATGATTGCCGTTGCCCTGTGGCAATCAATGGAAAAAAAAGAAAGTGGCGGACAAAAAAACACGGATAAAGGCTCTTTAATGAAAAAATATTTGTACCTTTGCAGCCCGAAGTATGCCCATAAAGCGGCATACCGCAGCGTAAATGAATGTCTTAGAGCCTCTTAGGATAGATTTGAAGGGTTTGCATGAAGGCGGTAATGTCTTTGAGGCCGACCTTGACGATGCTTTTTTCGAGGCTGTGGGCAGCCGGGAGGTGAGTGGTGGCCGTCTGCACGTGTCGCTGTCTGTGCGCAAGACGAGCGGTTTTTTCGACCTCACGTCACACGTCGCCGGTGTCGTTCGCGTTGCGTGCGGCCTGTGCCTTGAAGACATGGATCTGCCCATCGAGGCTGACAACCATGTCACCGTGAGGCTCGGGAGCAGGGAAACGATGGATGACGACGTCGTGACCGTTGATGAGAACGAAGGAATACTCGACGCGTCGTGGCTCGTCTATGAGTTCATCGTGCTGGCAATACCCATCAGGCATGTGCATGCACCCGGCAAGTGCGACCCTGCCATGACGAAGGTTCTGGAAGAACTGTCATCTGACCGAAGCAGTGGTGAGGAGTCCGGCGGTGCGGTGGATTCCCGTTGGAGCGAACTTTTGAAATTAAAAGATTAAACATTAAAAATATTAAAAGATTATGGCACATCCTAAAAGAAGGCAGTCAAAGACTCGCACACTAAAAAGAAGAACCCACGACAAGGCGGTAGCGCCCACGTTGGCAAAATGCCCCAACTGCGGCTCTTACCACATCTATCACACAGTATGTCCCTCTTGCGGCTACTATCGCGGCAAGATAGCCATCGTTATGGACGAAGCGGCTGAATAAAGATGGGAAAGATTAACGCAGTAATCACCGGCGTTGGCGGATACGTCCCCGACTATGTCCTCGACAACGGGGAACTGTCGAGGATGGTTGAGACCAGCGACGAATGGATTATGTCGCGTGTCGGCATCAAGGAGCGCAGGATACTCAACGAGGAGGGGCTTGGGACGAGCTACATGGCCCGCAAGGCCGCAAAGCAGTTGCTCAAGAAGACCGGGGCGGATCCGGATTCCATCGATGCCTTGATTCTGTCAACCTCGACTGCCGACTACCAATTCCCGTCAACGGCGTCAATCGTACTTGGCAAACTGGGACTGAAGAACGCCCTCGCGTTCGACTTCTGGGCGGCGTGCTGCGGTTTCCTGTATTCACTGGACACCGCTGCCTCGATGATACAGAGCGGCCGCTACAAGAAAATCATCGTCGTGGGGGCCGACAAGATGTCGTCAATCGTGGATTACACGGACAGGCAGACATGCGCCCTGTTCGGCGACGGCGCGGCAGCGGTGCTCGTCGAGGCCACGGAGGAGGAGAACATCGGCCTGATTGACTCCTATCTCAGGTCTGACGGCAAGGGGCTTCCGTTCCTGCATCTGAAAGCCGGCGGGTCAGTATGCCCGTCGAGCCACTTCACCGTGGACCACCGCCTGCACTACATCTACCAGGAGGGGCGCACGGTGTTCCGCTATGCAGTGACGGACATGAGCCAGGACTGCGCCCTGATTGCCGGGCGCAACGGCCTCAGCAAGGACAACATACGGTTCGTCGTGCCTCACCAGGCCAACATACGCATCATAGAGGCAGTCGCAAAGCGTCTCGAGATGCCTATGGAAAAGGTGATGGTGAACATCGACCACTTCGGCAACACCAGCGCCGCCACAATCCCGCTCGCGCTGTGGGAGAACGAGAAACTGCTGAGGAAAGGCGACAACCTCATCCTCACGGCCTTTGGCGCAGGGTTCGTGCATGGCGCGGTCTACTACAGGTGGGCATACGACGGGGCGGAAGGGAATGCAAAATGACATGACCACCGATTAGGATTTTGACACAAGGAATAAAGACGCATCCTATTGACTTCATAATAAGGTGCGTCTTTTTGGATAGGACAGCGATATAAACACAACAATATGCACAAGGCAGGATTCGTAAACATAGTGGGTAACCCCAACGTGGGGAAGTCAACGCTGATGAACCAGCTCGTGGGCGAGCGCATATCCATCGCCACCTTCAAGGCGCAGACAACGCGCCACCGCATAATGGGCATCGTCAACACCGAAGACATGCAGATAGTGTTCAGCGACACGCCGGGAGTGCTGAAGCCTAACTACAGGCTGCAGGAGTCCATGCTGGCATTCTCGGTGAGCGCGCTCGCCGATGCCGACGTGCTGCTTTATGTCACCGACGTGGTGGAGAACCCGGAGAAGAACATGGATTTCCTCGCGAGGGTGCAGAAGATGAGCATACCCGTCATTCTCCTTATAAACAAGATTGACATGCTCGGCGGTGGCACGCAGCCCACGGCACAGCTCGGCGACATCGTCGAGCGGTGGCACAAACTGCTGCCGGATGCGGAGATCCTGCCCATCTCGGCGAAGAACAAGTTCGGTACGGACATGCTGCTCAAGCGCATCGGCGAACTGCTGCCCGAGAGCCCGGCGTTCTTCGGCAAGGACCAGCTCACCGACAAGCCGGCGCGCTTCTTCGTCAGCGAGATAATCCGCGAGAAGATACTGCTCTACTACGACAAGGAGATACCATATTCGGTGGAGGTGTGCGTCGAGAGTTTCAAGGAAAGCGCGAAGGTGATACACATCAACGCCGTGATATACGTCGAGCGCGACTCGCAGAAGGGCATCATCATAGGCCACCAGGGCGTTGCGCTGAAGAAAATGGCCACCGAGGCGCGCAAGTCGCTCGAGCGCTTCTTCGGCAAGAGCATATACCTGGAATGTTTCGTCAAGGTGGACAAGGACTGGCGCTCGTCGAAGAGAGAACTGGATAATTTTGGATATAACCCCGGGTAGGACGGCAACCGCGTCACTGCCACACGACAACAGGAAAGGAAATAACAGATGGGAAATTTAGTAGCGATAGTCGGAAGGCCCAATGTGGGCAAGTCAACACTTTTCAACCGCCTCACCAAGAGCCGCCGCGCAATAGTCAGCAGCGAGGCCGGCACCACGCGCGACCGCCAGTATGGCAAGTGCGAATGGTGCGGCAAGGAGTTCTCCGTGGTTGACACCGGCGGGTGGGTGGTCAACAGCGACGACATCTTCGAGGAGCAGATACGCAGGCAGGTCACCGTTGCCACCGAGGAGGCCGACCTGCTGCTGTTCCTTGTCGATGCCGGCAACGGGCTGACCGACTGGGACGAGAACGTGGCGAGGATACTGCGACGCACCAACCTGCCAGTTATCTTGGTGGCAAACAAGGTTGACAACAGCACACAGCAGTTCGACGCAATGGAGTTCTACAAACTCGGGCTTGGCGAGCCGCAGTGCGTGAGCGCGATTTCCGGAAGCGGTACCGGCGACCTGCTCGACCTCGTCCTCGGGAAACTGCCGGCGGCGAAGGACGAGGACGACTTCATCGACGACACGCCGCGCTTTGCCGTCGTCGGCCGCCCAAACGTGGGGAAGAGCAGCCTCATCAACGCCTTCATAGGCGAGGAGAGGCACATAGTGACAGACATAGCGGGCACCACGCGCGACAGCATATACACGAAATACGACAAGTTCGGGTTCGACTTCTACCTCGTTGACACGGCAGGCATACGCCGCAAGAACAAGGTCACCGAGGATCTCGAGTTCTACAGCGTGATGCGCTCGATACGCGCGATAGAGAACAGCGACGTGTGCATACTGATGATTGACGCCACGCGCGGCATCGAGGCACAGGACATGAACATCTTCCAGCTGATACAGCGGAACAACAAGTCGCTCGTCGTGGTCGTCAACAAGTGGGACCTCGTGCAGGACAAGAGCCAGAAGTCCATCGACACTTTCATTAACGCCATACGCGGGCGCATGGCCCCGTTCACCGATTTCCCGGTGATCTTCGCGTCGGCGCTGACCAAGCAGCGCATCTTCAAGATTCTCGAGACTGCCAAGCAGGTGTTCCTCAACCGCAAGGCGAAGATAGGCACCACGAGGCTCAACGAGGTGATGCTGCCGCTGATAGAGGCAACGCCGCCGCCATCGATGAAGGGAAAGTACATCAAGATAAAGTACTGCTCGCAGATACCGGACACGCAGATACCCAGTTTCGTGTTCTATGCCAACCTGCCGCAGTATGTCAGGGAGCCATACAAGCGTTTCCTGGAGAACAAGATCCGCGAGAACTGGACGCTCACCGGGTCGCCGATAAATATTTTCATAAGACAGAAATAACACAGCACGGCTTATGCGTAAACTGTTTTTTGCCGTGGCGGCCGCCACGGCGGCTGCCATCATGGGATGTGGCGGCGATGCCGGTAAGGAAAAGGAGGCTGCGGCGCTGTTTGCCAAAGGGTATTACGAGCGGCTCATCGAGGGCAACTACGAGGGATATGTCGACGCACTCAACTATCCCGACAGCCTGCCGCCTGACTACCGCCGCCTGCTCGTGCGGAATGCGAGGCTGTTCGCCGAGAGGCAGAAGTCCGTCAACGGCGGCTGGGTGGGCGTGAGGATTGTCGGCTGCCGCCTCGACAGCCTGTCGCCCACGGCAGAGGTGATACTACAGATGTGCTATGCCGACAGCACTTGCGAGGATGTCGTCGTGCCGATGGTGGAGCGCGGCGGACGGTGGTATATAAGGTAGGCCCTTGCCAGCCGTCACTTGTTGCGCATCTCTTTCATACCCTCCTCCCTCACTTTCTTGAACAGGTCGGAGGCAAAGATGAAGTCGTTGAGCTTCTTGTTGTCCGATGTCATTATCTCGTCCTTGCTGCCCGTCCATGCCGACGTGCCTTTGTGTATGAAGATGATTTTCTCGCCGATGCCCATCACCGAGTTCATGTCGTGGGTGTTGATGATTGTCGTCGTGTCGTACTCCTGAGTTATGCCGTGCAGCAGCTCGTCGATGACGAGGCTCGTCTTTGGGTCGAGCCCGGAGTTCGGCTCGTCGCAGAACAGGTATTTCGGGTTCAGCGCAATGGCTCTTGCTATCGCCACGCGTTTTTGCATTCCGCCCGAGAGTTCCCCCGGAAATTTCTGCTGCGCATCAATAAGGTTCACGCGGTCGAGGCAAACCTGCGCGCGTTTCCTGCGCTCACGCAGTGTCATGCCCGAGAACATGTCGAGCGGGAACATAACGTTCTCAATCACAGTCATCGAGTCGAACAGTGCCGCATTCTGGAAAATCATGCCCATCTCTCGCCGCATCATCATCTTGTCGTGTTTCGACATCTTTATGAAGTCGCGTCCGTCGTACAGCACCTCGCCCGACGTCGGTTCGAGCAGTCCCACGATGTTCTTCATCAGCACCGTCTTTCCCGAGCCGCTCTGGCCGATTATCAGATTTGTCTTGCCGTTCCCGAACGTGGCGTTTATGTCGCGAAGCACCTCCTTCTCGCCGAAGGACTTGTACAGGTTTCTTATTTCGATCATATTTTGTTTGTCAGGGTTAAGGAGTGAAAACAAATGAGGGTCACGACAGCAGTTGCGTAAGGAACACGTCGGAGCACAACACCAGCACCGAGCTGCTCACCACCGCCGTCGTCGATGCCTTTCCCACCTCCACCGAGCCGCCATCTACGGTGTAGCCGCAGTATGACGACACGCTGCTTATGATGAAAGCGAAGAACAGGCTCTTGATAATGCTCATCCACACGAACCACTGGTTGAAGTCGTGCTGCAGTCCGAGGGTCAGGTCGTCGGGAGGCAGAACATGCCCGATGTATGCCGTGGCGTATGCGCCGACGATGCCGAGGGCCGACGAGAAAATCACGAGCAGCGGCATCATCGTCACCATGCCGAAAATCTTTGGCAGGATGAGGTAACTCGCCGAGTTGACACCCATTATCTCGAGCGCGTCAATCTGCTGCGTCACCCTCATCGTCCCCAGTTCCGACGCAATGTTCGACCCCACCTTGCCGGCGAGTATCAGGCACATTATGCTCGAAGAGAACTCGAGCAGCATAATCTCGCGCGTTGTGTAGCCGCTCACCCACCGTGGCATCCACGGGCTCTGGATGTTCAGTTTCATCTGTATGCAGATCACCGCGCCGATGAAAAACGAGATGAGCAGCACGATGCCTATTGAGTCAACCCCCAGCTGGCTCATCTCCTTCTTATATTGCTTCATGAACATCCTCATGCGCTCTGGCACCGAGAACGCGCGCCCCATAAGTATCAGGTACCGTCCGAAGTTTGTGAGATATTTGTATATAAGCATATTCCTTTAATGAAAATTGACTGCAAATTTAAATAAAATAGACTTAAAAAACGGCATACTTGCCATTAAGTTTTCTCAAATTCACTCTTGACACCTTAAAATTAATCTTTTTCTCGTTATTTTTGTCTTTTTTACAAACAAAAACAGTATGTTTTTTGCTTCGTAAGAAACTTTTTTATAATTTTGCAGCGTGATAACAAACAAAAATTACAAATTCTAAAAGTAAAGATTAATTATGAAGAAACTATTTATCGCGGCATTGATGATGGCATCGTCTGCTGGTGCATTCGCACAACACGAGGTGGGCTCGTTCTCTGTACAGCCCAAGGTGGGTGGGACACTGACAACCATAGTTGGTGACAATACGGATGATTGCCAGATGAAATTCGGGCTCGTTGCAGGTGCCGAGGTCGAGTATCAGGCATCAGAATTGATCGGTGTTGCCGCCGGCGTGAACTATTCCATGCAGGGCGCGAAGATCAAGAACTCTGATGACAACTTAAAACTTGAATATGTGAACATACCTATAGTGGCAAACTTCTATGTAGCACCGAACTTTGCCCTCAAATTAGGTTTGCAGCCAGCCTTCAAGACAAGTGCGAAAGTGGGCGACACGGATGTCAAGGACGCTTACAAATCGTTTGACCTCAGCATCCCCGTTGGCGCAAGCTACGAGATTGAGAATTTCGTCATAGACGCACGCTACAACATTGGCGTAACAAAAGTCAACGAGCACATTGAGGCTTTGGGTGGCGCCATCAAGGTGGGCGACTTCAGCCAGCGCAACAGCGTAATCCAGCTGACGGTCGGCTACAGGTTCGACCTCTGATAAAGGCATTCTCGCAGAAATGACATGACTATGAGCCGCAGGAGTAATCCTGCGGTTTTCTTTTGCGGGGATTTGCAACTTGCAGCACCCGATACGAAGCAGAACGTCGCATTATGTCTGGACATCCAGGACTGGATAATCTGTCTGGGGGCATACACCGCATAACTGTGCCGCAGCATCACCGTTGCGGCGCGTTAATACTTTGTTGGTGTTGTTTCCGTTCGGCCTGTATGTGGGATGTGTGAAATTAAAAATACGATAAATGCTGCTAAATGTTATTAAAATCGAAAGATTTTAGTGAAAACGTTATCAAAGTTAGACAAATAATCATATCTTTGTAATCGAGAGATTTATCAATGTAATTCACACTATTAACCAAATTTATCTTATGAAGAAGAGTTTACTCCTTGCAGGCGTTGCTTTGCTTGCTTCCGTTTCAGTTTCAGCCCAGTCATGTCGGCTCAAGTCTGTCACCAGTTCTGACGACTGCATCCATCTGACATACAGTTACGATGCCAACGGGCGGTTCAGCCGGGTCCACCGCGATGCCCTGGACGGCATCACCTATTACGACACCCTGTACTACAATGCCAAGGATCAGATAGATTCTGACCTTACCTATCAGTATTTCAATGACAACGATGCGTACAGGCTCGTGTCCAAGTGCTTATACGGCTACGACGACAACGGCAACGTTGTCTGGCGCGACAACTACAACTTGCTTGGCGGCACTGAGCTCCAGCAGAGTGCACATATTGTATATACCTACGATGATGCCAACCACATGATCAAGCAGGCGCAGTACTGGGCGTTCGACCTCAACAATCCCTTTGCCGTCATCGAGTACACCTACAACGAGGACGGACAGCTCACCGTAGCCTTAGAGCGGTATGCCGACTTCGCAACCCCCACATTGCTTAAGGAGGAGGGCAAGGTAGAGTACGAGTATGACCAAAAGGGACAGATGGTGCGGTCGTGCAACTACAGCATCGAAAACGGCGAAGCCCGCCTCACCACTTCCAACGAGTACGACTACGACGAGTTGGGCAACGTGGTGGAACACCGTGTGGTCTTGGGCAACAGTGTCACTGCCAAGAACGTCTACCGCTACGATGCCAGCGTGCCTGCATCTGAGGTGCTCTACCCCGTGTCGCACGAGTATAACATCGGGCTTACATTTGGTCTCAACAGCAAGCTCGTCGAGGAGGATGTCTATGCTGATGACGACAACGACGACGTGGTGCAGGCAGTGTACATTTACACCAACACCTATTCTTACGAAACGTGCGGCACTTCCGGCATCCAGCAGGCAACAACCCCTGCGGTCTGGGTGGATGCCAATGCCAAGGTGCTACATCTCGTCAACGGCGGCAGCTGCGATGTCCGCGTGTACGGCCAGGGCGGCACACTTGTGCTTTCGCTCCGCGCAAAAGGTTACGCAGACCTGTCCACACTGCCTGCCGGTATCTATTTTGCCAAGGTTAAGGATGCCAGCGGTGTCGCTTACTACCAAAAGTTCTTGATCCGCTAATCGTTAAAGTCTAGCTTGCGGCGGATAGTTGTTGTATCCGCCGGTTTTTGGTATGCCAGATGTAAAGTTTTTAGTAATATTGGGCGTACAGAAGTACATGCGGCGACTGCCATTGGTCAATTATTGGATGACAAGCGACCTTCACATCCCCTCAAAATCATGCACCCATGCAAGTCCACGTCTATCACCCCGATGCCGGGAATCTCAAGGCCGTGCTTTACCGCCACGTCACATCCCGACCAAAAACGTGCCTGCGAACGGCGTGTGTTTTCCCGCCTTTCTGATGAAACTCACGCCGATGATGATGATGGCGTTGCGTCCCATTTGCATAAAATTGCATCTTCTTGGGATGCCCGTAAAAAAGAAAAAGCATTTCCATGACGTTTGTTCGGATACTTTTGTTTAACCCACCGCAGAAATTGAATGCAGCAATGCAGGGCGTCATATATAGGGTGATCCGGCTTGTCGCAACATATAAAAAACGGGAAATGATGGCGTGATGTTGCGATTATTTCGTAAATTTGCACGCGTGAAAATCACAAGCGGGTTGAAAAGATTTATCCGGATGACTAACTGACGAGCCTTATATGACGGAAAATACAAATGTTGGCGCGGACTCCTGCGGGGAGAGCGCGGTGCTGCGGACCGAGGGACTGGTGAAACGCTACGGCAAGCGAACGGTGGTGAACGACGTGTCCATCAACGTGCGGCAGGGCGAGATAGTGGGACTGCTCGGCCCCAACGGGGCTGGCAAGACGACATCTTTCTACATGACGACAGGCCTGGTGGTGCCAAACGCAGGGCGCATCTTCCTCAACGACCACGACATAACCGGGTACCCTGTCTACAAGAGGGCGCGGGCCGGAATAGGATACCTGCCGCAGGAGGCCAGCGTGTTCCGGAAACTGAGCGTCGAGGACAACATCATGGCGGTGCTCGAGATGACCGGCAAGCCAAGGAAATACCAGGTTGAGAAACTCGAGACGCTGATACGCGAGTTCCGGCTCGAGAAGGTGCGCAGGAACAGCGGCGACCGCCTCTCCGGAGGCGAGCGGCGGAGGACGGAGATAGCGAGATGCCTCGCCATCGACCCGAAGTTCATCATGCTCGACGAGCCGTTCGCCGGCGTTGACCCAATAGCAGTGGAGGACATACAGCACATCGTGTGGCAACTGAAATACCGCAACATCGGCATACTCATCACCGACCACAACGTGCAGGAGACGCTCTCAATCACCGACCGCGCATACCTGCTCTTCGAGGGGCGCATACTCTTCCAGGGAACGCCGGAGCAGCTCGCAGGGAACAGCATCGTGCGCAAGAACTATCTCGGCAGCTCGTTTGTGCTGCGGCAGAAGGACTTCCAGAAAATCGACGAGGAGAAGCGCCAGAGGATGGAGGAGGAGTGACAGCGCAATGCGGTTCGCGCCGGGAGGCGATGCAAATACGGCGTGTTTGGTCACCAAACACGGCGAGTTTGCGATGCAATTACGGCGAGTTTGCGATGCAATCACGGCGAGTTTGCGATGCCGCCAGTATGATAATGCACGCCCTGTGGGGCATAACAGGATATTGTCTAACTAAAAAATAACTATTATGAAGAAAAAAATCACCATTTTATCACTTTCCCTGCTGTTCCTGCTTGCGGCGATGCCGGCGGGGGCAACGGTGCGCTATGTAAAGGCCGGGGCATCGGGCGACGGCTCGTCATGGGCGTCGGCAATGGGCAGTTTGCAGACGGCCATCAACGAGTCGGCGGCAGGCGACGAGGTGTGGGTCGCCGAGGGGACATACACCCCCGAGGAACTCATCAAGAGCAGCAAGCCACTGTCGCGCGCCTTCATGCTGAAGGACGGGGTGTCCATCTACGGCGGGTTTAAGGGAACGGAAACATCGAAGGAAGAGCGGGCGCAGCTGGACGGCGGGAAACCGTATGTGTTCCTCCACGAGACGATACTCAGCGCCGACGACGACGTGCCGGACACATGGGTGCGTGAGTTCCAGGACGGGTCGACATACCGCTATGCGTGGCGCGTGGAGGGCAGCATCATCCCGGGTACGGCAAAAAACTACAACCATGTGCTCTACGCCGCAGCCGGGATAACACAGCCGACGGAGATAAACGGGCTGACGCTCAAGGGCGCCCACGCCAGCGACTACAGGTCGAAGGCGGCGGGAGGCGCGCTCTATGCCAAGGGCAACGTCACGCTTAGGCGATGCAAGGTGGTGGAGAACTCGGCGTGGTTCAAGAACGAGTCAACGGCAAGCAGCGACACCAACGGCGGCGCGGTATATCTCGATGGCACGGGCGGCGCAACGATAGAGCAGTGCCTCTTCGCGCGCAACTATTCCCACTCGAGCTACGGCCGTGGCATCGGCGGGGCCGTATATGCGAAGAACACCACCATCAGCGAGTGCGAGTTCGAGGACTGCGTTGCCCTCGACATGGGCGGAGCCGTGTATAATGCCGGCGGGACGGTCAGCGACTGCACGTTCACTGCCTGCTATGGCGGCTCCGGCGGCGCAATATACAATGACGGGACTGCCAAGCACAACGTGATATACGAGTGCCGGGGACTGCTCGGCGGAGGCATATACAACTGTTCTTCGGCGGCTTACAACATCGTGGCAGACTGCTATGCCGACATGATCGAGATGGGCGAGGACAACGGCGGGAAAGGCGGCGGCGTTTACAACGAGCGCGGCGACCTGCTCGGCTCGGTGGTGTTCAACAACACATCGTTCGCCGGCGGCGGAGTGTTCGTGAAGGGCGGGCGCGTCATCAACTGCACCGTGCAGAACAACATGCTGCGCAAGGATAGCGACGAGGTGAACATCGGATTTGAGAACAAGCAGACGGGAGAGCCCAGCGTGCTCAACACTATAGGAAACCCGAACGCAGGCATGGCGAACTTCAATGCCCCGACGGCGTTCGCCGGGGTGGCGAAAAACGCGGCGGACAGCGCGGCGGTGAAGGAGGCAGACTGGTCGCTGGCCGCAGGAAGTGAGTTCATCGACGCGGGAACGCCCACCGAGGGCATCAACGAGGAGACCGACATTGCCGGCAACCCGCGCGTGGCAGGCAATGCGATAGACCGTGGCGCATACGAGAGCGCTGCCGAAATGCTGCCGAACATCACGCTGACATACGCCGAGGCCGGAAAGTACGTCACCGTGGGAACGGGAGGAAGCAACGGCGTGAAATTCAGCATTGACTGGGGCGACGGGCAACCCGTGGAGTACAGCAAGGCAGCATACATCAGTCACACCACGCTGGGCAAGGTGGTGAAAATCTACGGCGACAACCTCCTCATACTCGCGGCAACCAACCAGGAAATTGAGGCGGTCGACATAACCAAATCGCCGTCGCTTGGCCGCGTGCAGGTTGGCGGGAACATGATAACCGCGCTCGACGTCTCGAACAACCCTAACCTCACGGGCATCTACTGCGAGAAGAACAAGCTGAAGAGCATTGACGTGACACACTGCAACCGGCTGAAAGTGCTGAACTGCAGCGAGAACGAGATAGAAGGGACGCTGGACTGCAGTGGACTGGAGAACCTGTATGAGGTGAACTGCTCCGACAACAAGATAGCGGAGCTGCGGCTGCCAAAGCACGAAAAGCTCGGAGAGGTGTTCTGCTCGAACAACAAACTCACCGCACTCGACGTGACGGGACTCACCGGACTGCTTGAACTGGTGTGCGCGGAGAACGAAATCAAGTCGCTGAACCTGAATGACAACGCCGAGATAACCGAAATAAGCGCCTACACCAACCAGATTGACGAGATTGACGTGACACGGTGTGCCAAACTTGAGACACTGAGCCTGTCGGAGAACAACCTGTCATCGATAGACCTGCGGAATAACACGTTGCTCACCGGACTATATATCCAGGGCAACAACATTTCGGAACTCGACATCACGAAATGCCCGGGGATAAAGTGGCTAAACGCGGACAACAACAAACTTACGGAAATCAACACGTCGCAACAGGCTGACCTGTCAATACTCAACGCGTGCAACAACATGATCGGGGAGGTTGACCTGTCGAAAAACGGCAAGCTGCTGCAGGTGAAGCTCGGGGGGAACAAACTCTCGGCGATAGACGTGTCGAACATCGCAAACCTCTCGTGGCTGAAAGTGGACGGCAACAACATTGGCACGCTCGACCTGAAGCACAACGCATACCTATACTGGCTGGAATGCGGCGACAACAAACTGACCGGGCTTGACCTTACCGGAAACAAATACTTGCAGCGCCTCGAGGCCGGGGGGAACATGATTTCCACAATGGCAATCCCATCCAAGAGTAACCTTGAGGGTGTGCTGATACAGGGCAACCAACTGACGGCGGATGGCATCAACGCCATAATAGAATCGCTGAAGGACGTGAGCAACGTGGAAATAAACGTGAACAACGAAACATGGGCAAGGCTGCTGAACATCAGCGGGATGCCCGGCACGGCTGACGCCGACATCGAAAAGGCCACGGCAAAGGGGTGGATCGTGACGGCGGAAGAGCCAGTCGGCATAGACACCGCCACGCAGGCTTCAGATGGTTACGGGATGTGTTTCTTCTCAATCGACGGACACGCGCTCGGCACAAAGCGACCGACGGCGAGGGGCATTTACATCGTTAAGGAAATGAACGGCAACAGAGTCTCGGCAGTGCGCAAGTTCATCGTCAGGTGACAGCATGCCGCGCGTCCCGTCAACTGCCATGAGGCAGCGAGGCGCCCGACAGTGCCCGGACGGCAATCAATGAGAAGTCCCCGGAAACCGAGTGAGGAATTTCCGGGGGCTTCACTTTCCGCTGCGCCAGCAGTCGCCAGCGCCGCAATGTTAAACACCAGTCGGTCATTACAACACTGTTTTCCCCATTCCGTCCCGGCAGTCCCGTTCCCCGTCTGCTTGCAGCCGCAATCAGTTCGGGTTTCAATGACCGATTTTGGTTCAAATCTTAACTACCGATTATGCCCGCAAAAGATTCAACAAACCTGTATCTTTCAGATAACCAATAAAATAAAAATGAACAAAGAAGTAATGGGTTACGACTTGGAAACGAGCGAGTTTCTTCCCCTTTCTTTATTCTGCAATGCGCCAAAGAACACTTAAATTGATTATGCAAAGATCAATATTTTCTGATGAAAACAGTGTGTTTTTACGGAAATAAATAGGAAACACACCTAAAAAATAATCACATACAAAGTCTAATGGGAGGAATTTGACGGGATTTTCAGCCTAATTATTAAGCCTGCAAAAAACACCCAGAATCAACTCTTTTGCATTGCAAAATTGCAAGTTCAATAAAAAATGCGCAAGAAAAAATTGAGAATGTTTGCACAAGTCAAAATTATTGATTATATTCGCGTTCGAAACATAAGGCTGATTTCTTCATCATCACCAAAAGCATGAGTGGAAGTCGTCATACAAAAACTGCCAAGGACATGAATTGGATATATGATAATTGTTATAAAAAGAAGTTTCTCTTCTTTTTATTGTGTACTGTACAGGTTTGCTACGGGCAAGGTTTTTCAATCAAAGGAACTCTTAAGGATTCCTCCACTCTTAAGCCTGTAGAAGCAGCACAAGTGGTATTATTGGCAAACAGCACTGCAATGACCAAGTATCATACATTAAGCAACCTTGACGGGAAGTTCTCCCTCAATAATATTCCCGCTTCATCCTATTGCATACAGATTTCTTGCATGGGCTATAAACAGACACTCTTATCTATTATAGAGTTGACAAAAAATATTGATTTAGGTGAAGTGTTTTTAGAAGAAAAGTCCATAGAACTCAGTGAGGTCACTGTTTCTGCAACTGTACAATCCAAAGCAGACCGTTGGATATATTATCCTTCAGATGTTATCAAAAAACAGAGTGTCGATGCTTACGATATTATCCAACGCATGAATTTACCCGATCTCCGATTTGATTTGATTAATCACTCTTTCTCCTCATTAAAGCAAGGCACATTACAAATCCGTATCAATGGCGTACTCTCTCAGCAATCAGATTTGGTTGCCTTGCAACCTCAAGATATAACCAAGATAGAGTATGTGGATAATCCAGGAATTGCCTATGGAGAAGGAGTAAGCGCCGTGATTTTAGTTAAAACGAAACAACAGTACGAGGGGATTCAGGGTGGAACCAGGCTGTTAAGTGCAGTTACAACGAATATGGGTAGTGTCTATGCTTACTTTAAATGGATAAGGAAATCCGATTTTTTGAGCGTTAAAATTAATGGACAACATCAAAATGTCGGATGTATTTATGCCAATAGTATTCAAGAATTCAATTATCCAACATCTATCATGACGCTCAACTCCATTGGAGAAGAAGGACGAAGCAAACGTTGGAATGGAGACATACAGTTGGACTATAATCGTCTTATTGACAGCCGTAATTCCTTTTTCAATGCAACCGCAAAGTATAGCGGATTATGGCAACCAAAGAATAGCTATGTTAGCAATGTTTTGAAGGATGACATCCCGACTTTCACAGAGATATTGAGTAGAAAGAATAAGACCCACAACATAATGCTAGAATTCTACATAGATAAATCGTTTTCAAATAGGTCTAATCTGTTGGCAAGTTTGACAGGAACTCATATTACCAGCGATTATAACAGATGGTACAATAAAGAATACACCAATAATTCTTCGGCGAAATATGAGAGTTCATACGATGTTAACGGAAAGCACCATTCGATAATTGGAGAAATCATTTACAAGTATCCTTTGACAGATCGGCATTGGCTAACCGCTGGCACTTATGAGCTTTATTCTCACACAGACAATATCTATACGATGACAGAAGGTGTAAATCCAATTTCTCTCCAAAATCTCAATAGTTACAATTATTTGGAGTTCAGCGGTGCATTTGGAAAGCTCTCTTACTCTTTGGGAGGAGGTTATTCTTTCTATCTAATTAAGAACGATGGTCTTCTTTTTCAATACCATTTTTTCCGCCCTTCTCTGTCTTTGTCTATTCCTTTTGCAAAAGAAATTCGCTTGCAATACCATTTGAACATCAATCCCCAAGAGCCAACATTGGCTATGCGTTCGGATTTCAGTCAAACCACCTCAGAATATGAAATAAGTAAGGGAAACCCTCATCTCAAACCCTATCAATCATATAGCAATCAGGCGTCTCTGAGTTTTCGTAAGGCAGACACTTTCCTAAGTTTGACAGCTTATTTACAGTACAGCAAGCATCCTTTCACGAATAATCCACCATATTACGATCCAGAGACAGATAAATTTGTATACACAATATCAAACCAAAATAGTTTTACACATGCTCAGATTCGCATGTATGCAAGTCAAAAGTTGTTCTCACAGACACTTAACCTGTCGGGCTTTCTTACGCTTAATCGTTATATCAATGACGGATTGAAGTTTTCAACTTCATATACAGGTTTGTTGGGAGGATTAACAATCAGCTATGATCAACCCAAATGGGGTATACAAGCCAATTACATAACAGCCATCAGTTACATGTTCAATGAAACCAAAACCCGCATGGCTCCAAATCTTCAATTGAGTGCTTACTATAATATTCGTAAGATACGTTGTGCTATAAGCATCAACAATCCTTTTATGAATGCTGTTAACACCACAGAAATCAACAGCAAAGCTATACAAGGACAAACATATAAATACCAAAAATACAATAACAATTTGGTAACGATTGCATTCAGCTACAATTTCAGAATTGGAAAAACTCGTAATCCGCAAAAACAAATAAACAATACAGATACTGATGCGGGGATTATTAGGTGAGTATGAACAAAAAATGCCATAAGAGAGACTAAAATTCCTTTGGGGCTACATAAGGAAATACAAACGCTTCTTCACGCAACTCATTCTCGGTCTGTTGCTCGGCTCGCTGCTGCAACTCATTTTCCCGTTTCTCACGCAGGCCATCGTAGATACGGGTATAGGGGGAAAGGACATCGGCTTCGTGTGGTTGGTGTTGCTGGCTGAAATGATGCTCCTTTTCAGCCGTACCGCCATCGACTTTATCCGCTCCAAAATACTTCTGCATATCTCCACACGAATCAACATCTCGCTCATATCGGACTTCTTCATAAAGCTGATGAAGCTGCCGATGAAGTTCTTCGACACCAAACTGATGGGCGACCTCTTGCAACGCATTGAAGACCATCGACGTGTGGAACAGTTCCTCACCTCAAGCAGTTTGAGCCTGCTGTTCTCTTTCTTCACATTCCTGGTATTTGGTGTCGTCCTTGCTGTCTATAATCTTGGCATCTTCCTTGTCTTCCTCTTTGGAACATCGCTTTACGCAGGCTGGATAATCCTTTTTCTCAAAAAGCGCAGACAGTTGGATTACAAATATTTCGAGCAGGCAGGACGCAACCGCAACGTCACCTACCAACTCATTGGCGGTATGCAGGAAATCAAGTTGCAAGGGTGCGAGCAGCGCAAGCGATGGGAATGGGAGGACGTGCAGGCCGACCTTTTCAAGGTTAATCTGCAATCCCTGAACCTGCAACAAGTACAGCAGGCAGGGAGCATCACCATCAACGAGGTAAAGAACATCCTCATTACCGTTCTTGCCGCCACAGCCGTTATCCAAGGCAATATGACCCTTGGTATGATGCTGGCGGTGCAGTACATCATCGGACAGCTCAACAGTCCCGTGGAGCAACTCATACAGTTTATCTACTCTTGGCAGGACGTGAGCATCAGCCTTGACCGCATGAATGAAATCCATACCGAGGCCAACGAGGAGAATGCTGAAAGGACTCAGAACGCCTATACTGACGAAACAGCCGAAGGACATTCCCTCACGGTAAAAGACCTTTCCTTTAAATACGACATCTACAGTCCGAAAGATATTCTGTCGAATATCAATCTTTCTATTCCCAACGGCAAGGTAACTGCAATCGTGGGGGCAAGCGGAAGCGGAAAGACTACGCTCGTAAAACTCCTTTTGGGATTCTATGAGCCACTGAATGGAAGCATCAAGATAGGCAATGCCAACCTGAATGAATATAACCTCGGTTGGTGGCGCAGCCAATGCGGAGCCGTGATGCAGGAGGGGTATCTCTTCTCCGACACCATTGCGAGGAATATTGCCATATCGGATGATGAACCCGACATCGGGCGTATCCGCCATGCCGCACGTGTGGCAAACATAGCCGACTATATCGAAGCCCTGCCATTGGCTTACAACACAATGATAGGACAGGACGGACAGGGCATCAGTCAGGGACAACGGCAACGCATCCTTATTGCAAGGGTAGTCTATAAGAACCCGATGTTCGTCTTCTTGGACGAAGCCACCAATGCCCTCGATGCCAACAACGAGCGAGCCATCACCGAAAATCTCTCGGATTTCTACAAAGGAAAAACGGTTGTCGTGGTGGCACACCGCCTTTCCACCGTCCGTGATGCCGACCAGATAGTGGTCTTGGATGAGGGCAAAATCGCAGAGATGGGAACACACGAGGAACTGACCGCCAAACGTGGCAAATACTTCGCCTTGGTAAAGAACCAATTAGAACTCGGCAACTGATATGGAAAAACAGAAAAATAAACAGGAACGTAGCTTTGAGCTCCGCAGCGAGAAAGTACGCAGCATCGTGGGACAGATACCCTCCTCGCTCGTCCGATACGGCATCACCGCCATTGGAGTGGTTTTACTTTGTCTTTTGGCTGTAGCCTATTTCCTGCCCTACAAACAGGTGTATTCGGGAACGGCTACCATACACAAAACGGCAAACACACCAGTCACACCAGCGGACAGTACGGATATAACCATCTTATTGAAGTTCGAGAATAAACGCCACGGCAATGTAAACGGACAAATTATTTATCTGCAATCGCCATATTGCACGTTTGCAGGGCAGATACGAAGACTTTCTTATGTCCGTGACACTTTGGAGCGTCAGGAAGCCCTTTGCCGTTTCAAGCCGACAGAGATAAAATCTGTAGAAAACCAAACGGTGGACTTTAAGATAGTACGTTCATCAGGAAATCTGCTGCAAAAAATGCTTGGGGGAATATAATTCCATCGCACATCCCTTATCTCTCCCGATAGTCAATGGTTAAACTCACTGTTTTCTCTTGCAAGGCGGTGAGTTCTTTTGTCTGCCGGATAAGTTCCTGCAACAAAGTCCTTACACTTTTCTCAGCCGTATAAAGGTGCATCAGGCGGACGACTTGATTATAGTTTGTACCAATCTTATGTACTTGGGCTGTGAGTTCAGAGAGCTTGCGGTAATTCACATCGGGCATACGGGTGTCCCAATACGCCGTAATTGCATATCAAACTCGCCGTATTTGCAGACCAAATACGCCGTAATTGCATGGCAAATACGCCGTAATTGCTTACCAAACTCGCCGTGTTTGCTCACCAAAAGCGGCGGCTTGGCGTCACGGCAAAGCATCACTTGGGCGGTGCTTGATTGTCGGCGGGCTGCCTTTTTGCCGCGAACGACTGTGCCATCCACGCATAAATCCCGAGAAGCACCACGAGAAGTGTCTGCAGGGTATGCACGATGAGAACAAAATAAAGTGCCTGGCTGTCTGCCACGCCATAAAGTATGAGCATAGTCTTCACTGCGAAATGCCACGGGCCGGCGCCGTTCGGCGTTGGCACAATCACCGCTATGGACCCGACGATGAACGTCACGAGGGCGCACGAAAGCCCGAGGCGGGCAGTGGCGTCGAAGCAGAAGAACGTGAGGTAGTAGTGAAGGAAATAGCTGCCCCATATAGCGATGGTGTAGAATGCGAACAGTGGCTTGTTGCGCACGCCGCGCAACGACATGATGCCCTGCCATATACCGCCGAGTGTGGAGCGCACCTTATTATATATGCTCAGGCGGCGCAGCAGCAGGTGGAGCAGTGTCGCGGCGGCGACGGCGCACACGGCTGTGACGAGGTAGCCAGCCGGTGAGAACCTTGCGAGTATCGAGTCGATGCTCGTGCCGGTCCTGTCGAAGAATGTCCAGAACACGCTCATCTGCGACAGCAGCGTCAGCGCGGTGATGGACAGTACCAGCAGCGTGTCGATGGCACGCTCGGTGACGACGGTGCCGAGCGCCTTCGGGAACGACACCCCGTCGTATTGCCGCAGCACCGCGCAGCGAGTGAACTCGCCTATGCGCGGCACCACGAGCGATGCCGCGTAGCTCATGAATATGCTGTTGATGCAGGTCGAGGCGCGCGCCGCCTCGCCCATCGGCTCGAGTGTCTGCCTCCACCTCCAGCCACGGAACATTTGCGCGAGCACCCCGAAGGGCATCGAGAGTATCATCCACGTCCAGTCCATTTCGTGGAGCATGACATCATTGATGCTCCCGAAATCGAAGTCGCGGTACATCCAGTAGAGTATCGCCGCTCCCAAGACCAAGGGCATTGCGATTTTCGCCGCCCCCGTGATGATTTTCCTTCGTTCCGCCATATCTGTATCAGTGTGCAAAGTTAGCGCAAATCAATGGAATACGGAAATTTGTGGCTGAAAGATTTGGCAGTGGCAGAGTTTTTTTATATCTTTGCGGTCGGAACTTCAAATTTCTATACATATAAAAACCATGAATGAAATCTTAAATCTTAAACCGCAGTGCATCTGGAAAAACTTCTATGCACTCACACAGGTACCGCGCCCCTCAGGGCATCTTGAGAAAATAGAAAAATTCCTGCTCGACTTCGCAGAGAAGGCCGGCGTGGAAGGCTTCAAGGACCCCGCAGGCAACATCGTTATGCGCAAGCCCGCGACTCCGGGAATGGAGAACCGCAAGGGTGTCATCCTGCAGGCCCACATGGACATGGTGCCGCAGAAGTCACCGGACAGCAAGCATAATTTCGAGACCGACCCGATAGAGCCGTGGATAGACGGCGAGTGGGTGAAGGCCAACAACACCACTCTTGGCGCCGACGACGGCCTTGGCGTGGCTGCGATAATGTCGGTCATGGAGGACAAGACACTTAAGCACGGCCCAGTCGAGGCGCTCATCACGGCAGACGAGGAGACGGGCATGGTTGGCGCGAACGCGCTGCCTGCCGGCGAGCTCAATGGCGACATCCTGCTCAATCTCGACTCTGAGACATGGGGCAAGTTCGTCATCGGCAGCGCGGGCGGCATCGACATCACCGGCACGCTCGGCTACAAGGAGGTTGAGACGGACAAGGCTGACGCCGCACTCCGCATCACGCTGAAGGGCCTGCGCGGCGGTCACTCCGGCCTCGAGATAAACGAGGGCAGGGCAAACGCAAACAAACTGATGGTTCGCTTCGTGCGCGAGGCGATAGAGAAGTGCGAGGCGCGCCTGGCTACATGGCACGGCGGAAACATGCGCAACGCCATACCGTTCAAGGCAGAGGTGGTGCTGACATTGCCGAAGGAGAACGTCGAGGCCGTGAGGAAGCTGGTCGGCGAATGGAAGGAAAGATTCACCGATGAGTTCAAGACGATAGAGACAAACGGCCTGGAGTTCTATGCTGAGGACACCGAGACCCCCGCAATGCAGGTACCGGTTGAGGTGCAGGACAACCTCGTGGACGCCATATACGCTTGCCACGACGGCGTCATCCGCATGATACCTTCATATCCCGACGTGGTTGAGACAAGCTCGAACCTTGCAATAATAGACATCGAGGGAGGCGAGGCTTCCATAAAGATCCTTGCACGCTCGAGCCGCGAGGACATGAAGGACTATGTCGTAAAGACCATCGAGAGCTGCTTCAACATGATTGGCATGAAGGTGGAGACAGACGGCAGCTACGGCGGCTGGGACCCTAACCCCGACTCGGAGATACTCGCGCTGATGATGCGCGTTTACAAGGAGCTGAACGGCGAGGACGGCATCATACAGGTGGACCATGCAGGACTGGAGTGCTCAATCATCCTTGGCAAGTACCCGCACCTCGATGTGGTGAGCCTCGGCCCGACGGTGCGCTCACCGCACACAACCACCGAGCGCACGCTGTGGAAGACGGCGGAGCCGTTCTGGGCATTGCTGAAGAAGGTGCTCGGGGAAGTTCCGGTGAAGTAAAGCCGCACTTGTAAATTTTCTTTAATGTAAATTCCGTGGCTTCCAGGTTGCGACGACGGCCAATGCGGCAACGCCTGGAAGCCCGGGATTTTCGAAGGGTTGTGCCAGCATAATCCTTTCTAACAATAAAAAAAACTGTATGTTGCTTGTGTTTTCAAAAAAAACACTAACTTTGCAGCCGTAAACAGCGCATCGTGCCACGGGCGTGTGATGACCATAATGGCACGGGCGAACAATATTAAAAAAACAACAGTATGGACGATTACCCGGCGGAAAGCAGCGAGAACTTATCTTAGGCAGAGGATTACCACTTCCGCAGGGCTAATCCTTCGCCATGGAAAAAACCATTGAAGGATTAGGAAAATGATGAAATACTGGAACACTACGGGTTGTCTGAAGCAGTTGGCGGAGTGGCAACCAAACTGTTGGACACAGGTTACATGTCCGACGGACGATGACTTTCACGAATTGGAGGAGAGATTCGGAATACCCGACTATTTCCTGACGGACATCAGCGACACCGACGAGCGCGCGCGATATGAGTATGACGATGGCTGGATGCTCATAATCCTGCGCATCCCGTATGTCAAGGAGGTGAGGTCCCGCACCCCGTTCACCACCATCCCACTCGGAATAATCCACAAGCGGGACGTGACGATAACGGTGTGCTACTTCGAGACGAACATGATGATTGACTTCATCGGCTTCCACCAGAGGCGCGGCACTGGCTTCACCGACTATGTTGACATGATATTCAGGCTGTTCCTGTCGTCGGCAGTGTGGTACCTGAAACGCCTGAAGCAGATAAACAACATAATCGAACGCGCCAAGCGCGACCTCGACAAGGACGTGGACAACGAGTCGCTGATGGGGCTTAGCAGGCTGCAGGACTCGCTCACATATTTCATCACGTCGATACGGGGAAACGAGACACTCATACAGAAACTGAAGTTCAAACTGCAGGTGGACGAACTCGACGCCGACCTCATCGAGGACGTGAATATCGAGCTGAGCCAGGCACGCGAGACGACGAACATTTATTCTGACATACTCGAATCGACAATGGACACATACTCGAGCATCATCAACAACAACATGAACACCGTGATGCGTACGCTCACCGTGGTGACGATCGTCATGACGTTCCCGATGCTCGTGTCGTCGATTTTCGGCATGAACCTCATAAACGGCATGGAAAAAAGCCCGGTGGGGTTCGTAATCGCGCTCGTCATTTCCGCCATCGTGGCATTCGGCGCCTGGGCGGTTTTGAGGTGGCGGAAACTCATTTGACGGCGGAAAGTGAAAAAAAAGTAGTTTTTCTTAGGTTATTTGAAATAAAAGACGTAATTTCGCACGGCGAATTATACCAAATCCCTTACGATAAGGAAATGTAAAAACTCGAATCATCAACTAAAGAAAGTTACATGATGGACTCTCAAGAGAACGCCTTGGAGCAGACAAGGAAAGAAGAAATGCCAGCCGGGAGCACGGCTGAAGTGGAGAACGAAGAGACGGCGCGGGACACCGGCGTGGCTCAGGACGAGGAAACAAAGGAGCAGGAGCAGAAACCGAGGACCTATGAAACCAAGAAGGAGGTGGTGGAACGTCTCAGGGAAATCGCTCATGGGGAAGAAGTGCCGGCCAAGGAAGAGGTCGATGCGCTGAAATCCGCATTCTACAAACTGCACAAGTCTGAGCGCGAGGCAAGCCTCAAGGAATATCTCGATGCAGGCGGAGACCCCGATAAATACCAGATAGTGCCTGATGATTACGAGGAGGCCTTCAAGAGCGAGATGATGCTCGTGAAGGAGAAACGCTCGAACTTCTTCCTGCAGCAGGAGGAGGAGAAGCAGGACAACCTGAAGAAGAAACAGGAGATTATCGAAAAAATAAAGACCATGGCGACTTCGCCGGAGGAGGCCAACCGGTCGTACCAGCAGTTCAAGCAACTGCAGCAGGAGTGGAAGGAGATAAAGCAAGTGCCGGCGGAAAAGGCAAACGAACTGTGGCGCAACTACCAACTCTATGTGGAGCAGTTCTACGACCTGCTGAAACTTAACAGCGAGGCGCGCGAATACGACTTCAAGAAAAACCTCGAGAAAAAGACACAACTGTGCGAGGCTGCGGAGAAACTCGCGGACGAGGAGGACGTGATAAGCGCATTCCACCAACTGCAGGACCTGCATCAGGAGTACCGCGAGACGGGACCGGTGGCAAAGGAACTGCGTGAGGAACTATGGGCTCGCTTCAAGGCGGCATCGACAGTGATAAACAAGAAACACCAGAAACACTATGAAGAACTGCGTGCCAAGGAGGAGGAGAACCTCAACCTCAAGACCGCACTGTGCGAAAAGGTGGAAGATATAGCGAAGAGGGAAAACAATGGAGCAGCCGACTGGGACAGGAACACCAAGGAGATAATAGAAATCCAGGGCGAATGGAAGACAATAGGCTTCGCTCCGCAGAAGATGAACGTGAAGATCTTCGAGCGTTTCCGCAAGGCATGTGATGATTTCTTCGGGAGAAAATCAGAATATTTCAAGGAAATGAAACAGCACATGGCCGAGAACGCAGAGAAGAAACGCGCGCTCGTCGAGCAGGCACAGGCCATGCAGGACAGCACCGACTGGAAAAAAACAGCCGACAAACTCATCGCGCTACAGAAGGAATGGAAGGCGATAGGCGTGGTGCCGAGGAAACTGGGAGACAAACTCTGGGAGGATTTCATTTCGGCATGCAACAAATTCTTCGAGGCACGAAACGAGGCAACGTCAGGGACGAGGCGCGCCGAGAAGGAAAACCTCGGGAAGAAACGTGAGATAATAGACAAGCTGAAAGCCATGCTCGAGACACCGGAGGAGGATGCAAAGGACAAGGTGTATCAGCTGATTGATGAATACAACAGCATCGGGCATGTGCCTTTCAAGGAGAAGGACAAACTGTATGAAGAATACCGCGAGGTGCTGGACCGCGTGTTCAAGGAACTGAACATCAGCGCAAACCGCCGCCGCCTCGACAATTTCCGCAGCTCGGTGCGCAGCATGGCGGAACGCGGGGAGGGAACGCTCGACAGCGAACGGTCGAGGCTCATGAGGCGGTACGAGGGACTGAAGCAGGAAATACAGACCTACGAGAACAACCTCGGATTCCTCAACGCGGCGTCGAAGAAAGGCAGCACGCTCATCGACGAGATGAACCGCAAGGTGCAGAAACTGAAGGATGAGTGCGAACTCGTGCGCCAGAAGATAAAGACCATCGACGCGGAAAACCGCGACAAGGAATGAATCCATGGCGATTATTTGCCATATCAAATTAGGTTTAAGAGTTTTATGATTTGGTGGACACACTGGCCGTGCGTCCACCAAATCATATAATAACATTCAAGGTTTTATATATTGTTAGTGTGACCAACAAAAAAGGTGTCTTTCCACTATCGGGAAAGACACCTTTTGTTGGGGTACTCGGATTCGAACCAAGAATGACAGGACCAGAATCTGTAGTGTTACCATTACACCATACCCCAATAACCAAAGACAACCCAGTGGCGGCATTGCCGCATGCCCGCCCAAGGGCATCACCTGAATTTCGGATGCAAAGGTACGCATTTTTTTTTAATCGCAAGCGTTTTCACCTACTTTTTTCTAAAAAATATCAAAATAACACACGATATTAATGGTTTTACGATTATAAGATGTACCTTTGCATAAGGTTTTGTGCAAAGACACAGCCCGTGGAAATAATAATATTCAGTAACGTAAATGACAACAACAAAGCAACTTGTAGAAGTAATTACCAAGGGTATCCAGGAGAAGAAGGGTAAGGAAATCGTGGTGGTGGATATGCAGGGAATCGACGGGGCGATATGCAACTATTTCGTGATATGCTCCGGCAACTCGCCGACACAGGTGTCCGCGATAATGGATTCCGTGGAAGACACTGCGCTGGAGAAGGCAGGTGAAAAGCCTGTCCGCGTGATCGGGGAGCAGCAGTCGCAGTGGATAGCGATGGACTATATAGACGTCATGGTGCATATATTCCTGCCCGAGGCACGCGACTTCTACAACATAGAGCGGCTATGGGAGGACGCCGGGGTGGAGAATATCCCCGACGCTGACTGACGCCGGGCGAACGGAATTTGGATTGAAGCGTAAAACAATATTGGTTTTTGAATTGAAAAGCAGGTAGGACTACCGGATATAAGACATGGAAGAGAACAAAAACAACCGACCGAAGATGCCGAGGTTCAACATGAGTTGGATTTACATACTCATATTGCTGGCTCTCGTAACGTTCTATCTCTCGGGGGGCGACGCCATAGGGGGCGGCATGAGCAGGACCGCCACATACGATGAGTTCAAGATGTATGTCAACAGCGGATATGCACAGAAGGTGGAGGTGAACAACAGCGACAACATCCTCAAGATGTATGTCGTGCCTGAGCACATCAGGCAGGTGTTCAGGTCTGGTGTCGACAAGGTGGGGAAAAATCCTTACCTCGAGGTGCAGTACGGCAGCACTGACAAGTTGGAGGAATTCATAGACTCTGCGAAGAAGAGCGGTAAATTCAAGGGACAGCTCGACTACAAGAACCGCAAGGACAACGGTTTTACGAACATACTGATAAACATCGCTTTCTTTGTGGTGCTGATTGTGATATGGATTATCATAATGAGGCGCATGAGTGGTGGCGGAGGCTCGTCGGGAGTGTTCTCGGTGGGCAAGAGCAAAGCCAAGATGTATGAAAAAGGAGGCGAGATAAACGTCACGTTCAAGGACGTGGCTGGGCAGGAGGGCGCCAAGCAGGAGGTGCAGGAAATAGTTGAGTTCCTTAAGAACCCAAGGAAATACACCGACCTCGGCGGCAAGATCCCCAAGGGGGCATTGCTCGTGGGGCCGCCGGGAACGGGTAAGACGCTGCTTGCCAAGGCTGTTGCCGGCGAGGCCGGCGTGCCGTTCTTCTCGATGTCCGGGTCCGATTTCGTGGAGATGTTCGTCGGCGTCGGCGCCAGCAGGGTGCGCGACCTCTTCCGCCAGGCAAAGGAGAAAGCACCGTGTATAATATTCATCGACGAGATTGACGCAGTTGGAAGGGCGCGGTCGAAGAACCCCGCAATGGGCGGAAACGACGAGCGCGAGAACACACTGAACGCCCTGCTGACCGAGATGGACGGCTTCGGGACGAACAGCGGAGTGATTATCCTTGCCGCGACCAACCGCGTTGACATGCTCGACTCGGCGCTGCTGCGCGCCGGACGGTTCGACCGACAGATAAGCGTTGACCTGCCCGACCTCAACGAGCGGCGCGCCATATTCATGGTTCACCTGCGGCCGATAAAGATAGACCGCAGCCTTGACATTGACCTCCTGGCGCGGCAGACACCGGGATTCTCAGGAGCCGACATAGCAAACGTGTGCAATGAGGCGGCACTCATTGCCGCGCGCCATGACAAGAAAGTGGTGGGGAGGCAGGATTTCCTCGATGCCGTTGACCGCATCATAGGCGGCCTGGAGAAGAAGACAAAGGTGCTGACCGAACAGGAGAAACGCTCCATCGCGATACACGAGGCCGGACACGCCACAGTGTCGTGGTTCTGCGAACACGCCAACCCGCTCGTGAAGGTGACCATCGTGCCTCGCGGACGTGCCCTCGGGGCAGCATGGTACATGCCGGAGGAACGCCAGATAACGACGAAGGAGCAGATGCTCGACGAGATATGCGCACTCTTGGGAGGGCGTGCGGCCGAGGATTTGTTCATCGGAGAGATATCAACCGGCGCAATGAACGACCTCGAGCGCGTGACAAAGACATCGTACTCAATGATCGCATACGCCGGAATGAGCGACAAACTGCCTAATATATGTTACTACAACAACCAGGAGTACAATTTCCAGAAGCCTTACTCGGACACCACGGCGCAGGTCATAGACGACGAGGTGATGAAACTTATATCCGGGCAGTATGAGCGTGCGAAGCAACTCCTGACGGAACACAGGGAGGGACACAACAAGCTGGCACAACTGCTGATAGACCGCGAGGTGATTTTCGCCGAGGACGTAGAGAAAATATTCGGCAAGCGTCCGTGGGAGAGCAGGTCGTCAGAGATTTTGCAGGATGATGACAAGGCGGCGCCAACGGAAGTCAAGGAGCAGCCTGCGAAAGAAACAAACACGGAGAAGAATGGCTATGAAGAACCTGATTGTTAGAACCATAACGGGCATATTCTTTGTTGCGGCAATAGTGACATGCTTCCTCAGCGCTTTCACGATGGTTGTCCTTTTCGCTATTGTCACCGCACTGACATTGTGGGAGTTCACGGGTCTGGTCAACACGTATGCCGGCGTTACCGTCAACCGTTTCATCTGCACCGTTGGCGGTGTCTATCTTTTCCTGGCCATGGCCGGGTATGTCAGCGGTTTCGTCACGACGAGCGCGGTGTTCGTGCCATACCTTCTCACGATTGTTTACCTCTTCATAAGCGAGCTGTATCTGCGTTCCGGAAATCCTCTGAACAACTGGGCATACACGATGCTGTCGCAGATGTACGTCGCGCTGCCCCTGTCAACGGTTAATGCCCTCGCCTTCATACAGGGCGGTGACGGAGTCGTGTCATACAGAATGATTGTGCCGCTTAGCGTCTTCATTTTCCTTTGGGTAAGCGACACCGGCGCATATTGCTGCGGGTCGCTGCTCGGACGCCACAAACTCTTCCCGCGTGTTTCGCCAGGGAAGACATGGGAGGGAAGCGTCGGCGGAGGTGTGTTCGTGCTGGTGGCGGCTGCCGTGACGTGGCTTCTCACCGGCGGCAACGATGGGCAAAGCGTCCTCACGCTGCCGGCATGGCTCGGGCTGGGGCTCGTCGTCGTTGTCTTCGGCACATGGGGCGACCTCGTGGAGAGCCTTTTCAAACGCACACTCGGCATAAAGGACAGTGGGAACATACTCCCCGGTCACGGTGGTATGCTCGACCGTTTCGACTCCTCGCTCATGGCATTGCCGGCATCACTCGTATATCTCTATTCGGTGGTCATGGCAGGGTAGGAGGCACTTATGCCCACGGGTTTTCCGCCACTGGCAGCCTGATGTCTGATAGGAAACTGAACTGTGTCACGAACCACTGCCCGGTGCTGGGCTTTTTGCGCAGGCTGATTGGGCGCGGACTGTCTGCTCCTCCCGAATGCAGGTAGAGTGTCGCCATCGTATCGACGTAGGAATAAGGGTTTGTCGACACTTTTATCGTGAGCGGGAACGACGGCGTGTAGCCATTTTCCGGTGTGGCGCCTGCGATGAAAGAGCGTGTCTTGTATGTCTTGCCGCAAAGCCTGTCGCGCAGGAATTGCACGTCGGAATTGTTTATCGGATTCGGACCCTTCAGGAAGTTGAGCATCTCGAGCGAGTCCTCCATGCTCTCTTCGTAGCGGCACAGCGCGGCAACAACGAGCGCTGCCACCTCAAACTCATCGTTCAGCCTTGACTGCGGCATGGCTTTAAGTTCGTTGATGTTCTTAGGCAATGTTTGCAACACAATGTCTTTCGACTTGTTACCGGAAAGAAAATCTAAAAATCCCATAGTTTTATTTTTGTTTAGTTTGGTTGTTGAACGTTTTGCAAAGATAAACATAAAAACAAACAACCGCTCCGTGGGAAACAATCTTTAACATTGTTTTAGTTATGAAAGCAATCCTTTTCGTAACATGGCTGAAACGAGTATCAAATTACAATATATATTATTATGTTGACAGTTCAATTACTTGAACATTTAGAGAAAATTTAATAACTTTGCCAAAAGAAGATATTTGTGGTAACATTATTAATATAAGACTAATATGAGACAAAATTATTTCTTAAAGACAGTTCTTGTCTTCCTTATGGCTCTCTTCGTTTGTGGCGCCAATGCGGAGGAAAAGAAAAGCACGCTGGTTTTCACTCGCAATTGCAATGGCAGTGGCAAGGCTGACGATGGGGTGAAGTGGATTGTGACTTCCGATGCTGCGGAATCCTCTTATGACTCTTCCAGGGGTATCCATTATGGAACAGGTGGGAAAGCGGTTAGTTATTTACAACTGACCACTTCTGATATCACAGGAACCATAAAGAGTATAGTTGTCAATGCCGCCGGCAATTCGGATACAAAGGCAAAGATACATGTCACTGTTGGTGGGGTCGCCTTTGGCAGCGAACAAAGTCTTACAGATTCGAATGCTCCGTACACATTTGGAAACGACGATGGTGGGGCAACCGGGCAAATTGTCGTGAGGCTTGAGCAAGCAAAAGCAAAGAAAGCCCTTTATGTGAAGTCTATTGTAGTGACATACTCGACCGAAGCCCTTGGCGGGACCCAAGACCCGCAGAACAGTTTTGCCAACGCGACGGAAAACGCCACCGTGGGTGAGCCTTACACCATACAGGAGTTGACGACGCTCAGCGACGGAGGCAGGGGTTATGAGAGCAGCAATGCGGCCGTGGCCTCAATCGACAATGCCGGGAATATAACACTGCATAAGTCCGGCGAGACGGATATCACAGTCACAACTTATGCAACCGGGACTTACAGGGAGGGCTCCGCGTCCTACAAACTCATAGTGGCAAAAGGCACACCCGTATTGAAGTTTGCTTCCGCAGATTTCCATGTCTATAAGGATGAGAATGCGGCTGGCCCGGCACTGACAAAAAAGCCCGATGGCATCAGTGTGGTCTATTCCGTGGAGAACAGCGGCATAGCAACTGTTGATGAAAATGGCATGGTAACTGCACTTGCCGTGGGGCAAACCACAGTCACCGCGACATCGGATGAAAACGAGGCCTACAGGTCCTCTTCCGCATCATACACGCTGTTCGTCGACGAGAGGCTGGTGTCCGGAGTAGATATATACGAGATGGTGACGGATGCCTCGACGCTAAAGGCCGGGGACAAACTCATATTCGTATATCAAAATGCGACAATTGAGCATGGAAGGGGAGTACCGTCGGCAATGGGGCCAAAAGACACAAGCAATTTCAAAACAACGGCGGTTTCTTTCCTTGACGGGAAACATACCAATATTATAAAGGTTGAGGAAGACAGGGCAGCAAACGTAGCGGTAATGGTGCTTGGCGGAACAGCGGGAGCATGGAATTTCCATACAAAAGATGGTTATCTGTGTGTTCCGCGTGATGCAAACACATTGAGAACAACCGAGACTGTTGATGATAAAGCCACAGCGACCATAAAAATTGTGGACAACAATGATGCCAAGGTTACTTTCACAAAATTCGGTCGGATTGTGAAATACAACAATACCTCTAGTACTAGCTTGTTCTCAACTTACAAGAGCACCAACAAATTCCCGCTGATAAAGATTTACCGTAAGAGCGACAATGCAGCAATCATTTTTGCCAACGCATCGGAGGAAATAACATACGGCGACAACTACAAGGCACAGACACCGGAGTTCAGCGGTGACGCGAGCACTCTTGTTTACACGAGCAGCGATGAAACGAAGGTGAAGTTCCATGGCAGCAACGTGATTGACATACTGGCACCGGGAACGGTGACGATAACGGCGGCAGTACCTGGGAATGCGGCAAGCGGCAGCTATGAGCTCACGGTGAACGCTCCGTCAGACGGACACGAGATAAACCTCACGTTCGGCGCGGCAGGTTACCTGACATGGGTCGCCACGGCCGACATCGACTTCTCGCAGACGGCTGGCGTAACGGCATACCAGATAACCGGGGCCACGGCAGAGAAGGTGACTGCCGAGGAGGTGGCAGGCGTCCCGCAGGGCGCGGCGGTGCTGCTGAAAGGCAACGGCACGGTGACGCTGAAGCGCACCACGGGCGTTGCACCGCTCGCCGGCAACAAGATGCTCGCTTGCACTGATGCCTCGGTGACGGGCATGACGGGCAGCGAGACATCCACCGACATCTATGTGCTCGGCAACGGCGGCAGCGGTCTCGGCTTCTACATGTTACGGAACAAGCTGCAGGCCGGCAAGGGCTACCTCCGTATAAACGGCGCGGCAGGTGGCGCAAAGCCTTCGTTCGTCGGCTTCGAGGAGACAACGGGCATTTGCGCCACAGCCGCCGATGCTGACGGCGACGGCGCATACTACACACTCCAGGGCATACGCGTGACGAAGCCGCAGAGAGGTGTCTATATCAGGAACGGCAAAAAAGTGATTGTGAAATAAGAAACATAAAACGCAACAATATGAAAAAGAAAACATACAGCGCGCCGGAGGTGTGCAATGTGGAATATCCCGAACTTATGGATGGCCTTTTCGTCTTCTTCAGCAAAAAGCCGGGCTCCATAGACGGCAATACCGGCGGCCCGTTGGCAAAGCCCACTGACATTGAGATTGAGGACGAGGAGGACGAGGAGAAAAATGAGAACCCGCTCCCGATTTACAAATACAAGGCCTGGCAAGACTGACCGCCAGCGTGTTGAGCATAAAGAAGTATGGAAGCGGACCCCTGCCGGCAGGCGGAAGTCCGCTTCCATACTTCTTTATTGCGGTCTGGCAGGCGTGTCCGTTTTGGCATGGACTTGCGCAAAGCTTAACCCAAACCGGTCATTACAACACAGATTTTCCTATTTCATCTTGGCAACCTGTTCCCCGTCTGCTTGCAGCCGCTTGCCGGCATCTTGCCCGTCGTTTTTTCTTGACGCAGCCAGCTGCGCCTGCAAAAAAACAACAACCAACCTGCCTGGGCAACCGACTACAATCAGTCCGGGCTCTGATGACCGATTTGGGTTTAACCCAAACATGAAAACAGGCAGGTGCGTGCTGTTTTCCCGCCGATGCCAAGCAAAACGGTAAATTCGGCGTGTTTGCAGACCAAATTCGGCGTGTTTGCAAAGCAATTACGGCGTGTTTGCTCACCAAATTCGGCGTGTTTGCCGTACCGACGGCATCAAGCGCCACGCTTGGTCGGTTTTTTCAACCGGCAACCGGGATATGACTTCGGACACGTCTTGTACTAACCAATTCCCTCGCGATAGAAATCCAGAGCCTCCTTTATCTCCTCGTCGGTGACGGTCTGGTTGATGCGTATGTCGCCTATGTCTGCGAGCAGCGTGAAGTTTATCTCGCTCCCAACGTTCTTCTTGTCGTGGTGCATCAGCGACAGCAGGGTGTCGTAGTCGCCGCATGTCACTGGCATCTGCCCGTAGTATTCTTTTATGAAACTCACGGTCTGCCTCATCCTGTCTGCAGGGAATCCCTCCCGCACCACGCTTAGATACAGCTCGCAAATCATTCCGTAGGCCACGGCATAGCCGTGTGGCACAGGCCTGCCTTCAGTCATGGCGAACGACTCCATCGCGTGACCCACGGTGTGTCCCAGGTTGAGAGCCTTGCGGATGCCGCGCTCGTGTGGGTCCTGTGCCACGATGCGCCTCTTCACCTCCACCGATGTGCCAACCATTTGCTGCAGCGCGCCCGTGTCTGGCTGTGCGAGGTCGAAGTCTATGAGTTCTGCCCATTGCCGCCTTGTGGAAATCAGTCCGTGTTTCAGCATCTCGGCATACCCCGAGCGTATGTCCCTCGCGCCGAGCGTCTTGAGGAACACGGTGTCTGTCAGCACGGCACGCGGCTCGCAGAACGCCCCCACCTCGTTTTTCAGCCCGTTGAAGTTTATCCCCGTCTTTCCTCCCACGGCCGCATCGACCATCGCGAGCAGTGTGGTTGGAATGTTGATGAAGGCTATGCCGCGCTTGAATGTCGCTGCGGCAAAGCCCCCGAGGTCGGTTATCATCCCTCCGCCGAGGTTGATCAGCAGCGAGTGGCGTGTCGCGCCGTTGCTGCCAAGGCTTTCCCATATCCCGGTGAGGGAACTGATGTTCTTGTTCTCCTCCCCACAGCCGGTCACGATGCTGTGCGCGCCGCGCAGTGCCCCGGCATCGCATATCACCGGCAGGCAGTGCCTGGCGGTGTTCCCGTCCGTGAGAATGAAAATGCGGTCGGGGGCATATTCCGCTATCTCGGCGTCTATCGAACGCTGCAGTGAGGCCGGTGTGGGGTGCATTTCCGTTGTCGCTTGCCGGTGGCTAATCCTTGTATATCTCTGCGAGTTTGCTGAGGAGAGCCTCTGCGCGGAGGTCGGCTGCCACAATCTTGCCGTCGGGGCCAACGAGGATGTTTGACGGGATGCTCTGTATGCCATATACCGGCGCTGCGGCGCATTGCCAGCCTTTCAGGTCGCTGATGTGGTGCCATTCCAGCCCGAGGTCGCTGACGGCCTTCTGCCATGCGTCCTTGTTTGCGTCGAACGACACCCCGACCACATCGAAGCCCTTGCCGTGGTAGCGCTTGTATGCCTCCACCACGTTTGGCATCTCCTCGCGGCACGGGCGGCACCAGCTTGCCCAGAAGTCCACCAGCACATAGTTTCCCTTGCCGCACCACTCTGACAGGGCGCGCTCCTTGCCGTTGAGGTCTGGCATTTTCAGGTCGGTGTATGTCACTCCTGGTGCGCGCAGGGCAAGCATTTCAATACGCTTGCGCACCTTTTCCAGCTCGGGCGCGTTGTAGTATGGCGCATCTTTTGGCATGAGCAACGCCAGGTCTTCGGTCTCAACGATCTCGCCGACCTCGCCAACGAGTTTCTTTGCCATCTCCATGTCGCTGCCGTCCTTGACCACCTCCTTGGCAAGGTCAACGAGCTTGTCCATCTCGGCATAGTACTCGTCTGCGATTTGCTTCAGCTTCTCCTTGCCGGCATCGCTTTTCGAGAGTTCTTCATACTGCTTTCCGATTTCGCTCACGCGCTTCTCTATCGCGTCGTGACGGTTCTGCCATGCCTGCGTTGAGGTTGCCACCTGCGCCGATGCCATTGTCACAACGAAGGCTGCCATAGCAGCAAATGCGGTTCTTTTCATTTTCATTCGTTTTTTATTGTTTTATACTAAGTTGTCTTTCACACTGCGTGAATCACTAACCATGACATGTAGCAGGCGAACATGGCGACGATTAGCGCGCCCTCCCACCTTGCCACCGTGTATTTGGTGAACGAGAACATCCACAGTAGTGCCATGCTGACGAGCATAACCGTGAGGTCAATCCACGATATGCCGCTTATCTCCATCGGGCTTATTATCCCCGTAATGCCGATGATCATCAGAATGTTTGTCACGTTGCTGCCGATGACGTTTCCCATAGCGATGGCACACTGCCCCTTGCGTGCCGCCACGATGCTCGTTGCCAGTTCCGGCAGCGACGTGCCGCCGGCCACGACGGTGAGGCCGATCACTGCATCGCTCACGCCGAGCAGCGATGCCACTTTCGTCGCGCCGTCGACGAACAGGTTGCTGCCAACGATGAGGCATGCCAGTCCGAGCAGGAAGAATGTTGCGGCGCGCCACACTGGCATCTCCTTAACGTCCTCCATGTTGCCGCCGCCGCCTTTCCTTGCCGAGCGCACCGTGCAGACCATGAAAGCGATGAACACCGCAAAGAGCAGCGCGGCGTCCATACGCGAGATGTTGCCGTCCAGCCCCAACAGTACGAGCAGCACCGAGGCGAGCACGGCAAACGGTATGTCCTTGGTGACGGTGGATTTCGCTATCGCCATCGGAGCGACGAGAGCCGTGGCTCCCACTATCAGCGTGGCGTTGAAGATGTTGCTACCCACGACATTGCCTGCGGCGAGGTTGCCCGTGCCTTTCAGCGCGGACACCAGACTGACGAAGAACTCTGGCATCGACGTGCCCATCGCCACTACGGTCAGCCCGATTACCATCGGCGGGACTTGCATCCTCGATGCCATCGCCGTCGCTCCGTCGGTGAGTTTTCCGGCTCCCCAGAGCACCATTGCTATTCCGAATATTATATATACTATATTCATATGTTTACAGGTTGCAAAGATAAACATATTAGCCGAGAAAATCACATGTGCGCAGAGTTAATCAATATTAAAAGCGCGTACCTGCATTGCCGTTAAAATCCTTATGCGGCTGATATGCGCACGTTGTGATCTGAAACTGGCGGATGTTTTTTTATCCGCCAGTTTAACCCAAATCGGTCGTTACAACACTGATTTTCCCATCTTGTATTGGCAGTCCCGTTCCCCGGCTGCTTGCAGCCGCTTGCCGGCATTTTGCCCGTCGTTCTTTCTTGACGCAGACCGCTACGCCTGCAAAAAACAACAACTAATCTGTATGGGAAACAGACTGTAATCAGTCCTGGCTCCAATGACCGGTTTGGGTTTGATTATGAGAACCCGTCCGTTTCTCCGTATGTCATATATCCGTGATGCCCGTCCGTGCGTGTCACTCCTGTTCCCTGCGGTCGTCGATGTTGTCCCCCTCTGTTGGTTTCATCTCCGTCTCGAAGTCTGTGATGCCGTTCTTTATGAGGATGTTGTACCACTGGAACAGTTTCTTTATGTCGCTGTCGTGAACGCGGTCGCGGTCATAGTTCGGCAGTATCTCGGCGAAGTATTCCCGCAGTTCCTTGCTCGGCGCCTTCTTGTAGTTTACCGACACCTCTCCGCCTTTCTCCTTGTCGCGCAGCGATGCGAGGACTGTCATCAGTGGAACGTCCTCCGAGTCGGTGTAAATGGCTATGTCGGCGAGGCTTGTCACGCGGTCGGTGGCGAATGCCGGCATGCGCCGGTGTGTCTCGTCGACTGCTTCCACGATCAGGTTTGCGCGTCCGCGCGATACCAGCTTGTAAAGTCCGGGCTTGCCGGCGATTGATAGGATTGTCTGTTGCATATTGCTTTTTTTATTTGTTCATAATGTTTTCCTTTGTTACCTTTTCTGCGGATGTGTCAGATGCCACTTGCAGTACGGCGAGCTGTGGCGGCAGCGGCGAGCCGTCGTTGTTGATAACCACATGGCTGCGGCGTGCCATCTCCTCCTGCGGCATCTGGCAGTCAATCCACTGCTCCGCCTTTTCGCGTGTTATGCCGTCGCGACGCATTATTCGCTCGATGCGCAGTTGCCTCGGCGCCGTGATGCACACTATGCGGTCAACGAGGTGGTCGAAGCCGCTCTCGAATAGTATTGCGCACTCCATCCATTCCATCCCTGATTTCTCGAAGTCGCGTGCCACGGCGGGATGCACGATTGCATTGACGGCTCTCTTGTTATCCTCGCATGCAAGCAGGAATCTTGTCAGCACTGGCTTGTTTATTCCATCGCCGCAGTACACGTCGTCCCCCACGAGGCTTTTCAGTTTACACTTTATCTCCTGCGACGTGCGCATGAGTATCTTGGCTGCGCTGTCGCAGTCGTAAATCTCGATGCCCTGCTCCCTGAGCAGCCGGCAGACGTGGCTCTTTCCGCTGCCGATGCCGCCTGTCACCGCCGTCTTCATTGCTCCTCGATGAGATAGTCCACCTTGTTGATCTCCGGCCTCGCGTTTCTCACCCCGTGTGGCACGGCGACAATTCTTATCGAGCATTTGTCAGACGGGCTCGCCGTTATTTCATTGTAGTCTGCCACCACCCTGAAGTCGGCCGGGCGTATCGAGCGGTACATGCTTGCCCCTGTGACGAACACCACCTTCACCCTCTGCGGGAATGTGCGCAGCACCTTTCCCGGCGGCATGTTTATGGCTTTTATCGGTATCTCGAGCCTTTGCTCTGTCATAATGTCGGGATATAGCCCGACGCGCACCTTTTCAGGGATGAACTTCGCCCCGAAGATGCGTTTCAGCGATATGTCCCGTATCAAGGTGTCGGTGAAATTCTGCAAGTATATCGGCGTCGTGAACGCCTCCTTTATGCTGTCGATAAGTTCGTTTGAGGCATACACCAGCACGCTGTCCGGCCAGAACTTGATGCCTGCCAGGTAGTGGCTCTCTCCCGGGTCGACCCTTCCGCTCATCCTCACCGGCACTTTCTTGCTGCGCCCGTAGTTGTAAACGATGTCGAACCTGTCGGGTCTCATCCCCGTTATCTTTGTTGACTTGAACAGTGTCTGGTAAACCATTCTTTGCAGGTCGGCGCTGCCTATTGTGGCGCTGTGCTTCTCGTTTGCATATTTCGAGAAGTCGATTTCCAAGGGCTGTATCTTGTTCCCATACACATATCCCACAACGAGGAAACCCTTGTCGCGCACGTTGACGTGCAGTGTGTCCTCGGTGTTTGTCGTCACAACCACGTTTTTCGGCACGTTGACCAGCCTCACCGGCACGGCTATCTCGCGGTCGGTGTCCTCGTTTAGTGCCAGCACCAGCCAGAATGCGCCGCTTGCTCCGAGGAAGAACAGGAAAATCAGGAACTCCTTGTTCACCGCAGCGAACAGGAAGTCCCTGACTTTGCGGAAAATTCTCCGTCCCTCGTCTTTCCTCATGGCCGTGTCCGTATGGGGTTATTTCTGCTTTGTCTCGGCGGCCGGCGTGCCTTCGGCGAACACCTGTGCGCGGTCCACGCGGATTACGGTGCTCTTTGCTATCTCCACCTCTATGATGTTGTTGTCTATGCGCTTCACCGTTCCGTGAATGCCACCTCCGACGATCACCTTAGCTCCCTCTTCGAGCGAGTTCTGGAATTCGCGGAGCTTTTTCTGCTGCTTCTGCTGCGGCCTTATCATGAAAAACCACATTATCGCGAATACTGCGAGCAGCATGAGGATCATTGTCCAGCCGCCCCCCTGTCCCTGTTGTGCGGCATCTAAAAGCATTGTCGTTGTCATTTTCTTGTTTTATTGTTTACATTGTTAATACTTTCATTGCTTTTCTTTCGCGTCATCCCCGTTGCCGGCATCCTCGCCGCTGTCTTTCGCGTCGTCGTTCCTTGCCGGCCTCATGGCCTTGACCACCTTGCCGGTGTCTATGATGTAACGTGCGATTGCGTCGAGCATACCGTTTATGTAGCCCGAGCTCCTCGGCGTGCTGTATGCCTTCGCAATCTCCACGTATTCGTTTATGGTCACGTTTATCGGTATGTTCGGGAACGTTGCCATCTCCGCTATCGCTATCTGCATTATCACCACGTCCATGTATGCCAGCCGCGAGAAGTCCCAGTTGCGCGATGTCTCGCTCATGTACCTTTGGTACTGGTCTGCGTTCAGTATTGTTGCGCGGAACAGTTTCCTTGCGAACTCCTTGTCCTCGTAGTCCTTGTATTCCGGCAGCAGTTCCTGGCTTTTCCCGTTCTTCGGCTCAAATCGCTTGATGGTCTTCAGCACGAAGGTGTCAACGATGTCCTTGTCATCGTTCCAGTATATGCTTTTCTCCTCGAAGAACGCATCGAGGTCGGTGTTGTCCATGATGAGCGTGCGGTATATTTTCCTCCACACTTCCCTGTCGCCGTCATACGTCTCCTCCTCCTGGTTGGCCATGTATTCCTTGTATATCTCGCTCTGCTCGATGTGCGACAGCAGTTTCCTCACCACGTCAATCTCGTTGCTCCACGTCGTTTTCTTGCTTTCCACGAACTCCTGGAGCATCTTGTTCCCCTCCAGTTGTATCTCGAACTTGTTGTTGCAGAATTTCTGCGGCGGGTCCTCGCGTCCTTCCCTCCTTGCCCTTGCCGTCTCTATCTCGTTCTGCCTGCGTGCCTCGTTTGTTATCGCAACTATCAGTGCGAGCAGCATGTTGTACATGTCGTATGCCTTCGACAGGCTGAACATCAGTTCCTTCTCTGCATTTTCCATGTTGCGGTTTCCGTTTTGATAGTATGCGTAGGTTAACTGAACCACCTTGTTCCTTATAAGTTCTCTGTTTATCATATCTGAAATTCCGTATGTGGATTATCGTCTTTAGCGCATCATTATTTTGGGCAAAGGTATGCAAAAAAGTTATCTCGTGCAAGAAAACCCCGTGATTTTATATGAATTTTAATAGAAAACTTTGCCGTTTCGTCGAAAAGCAGTATCTTTGCACCGCTTTTTCAGACGCATCGTTTGAGGTACTCTCGTGTGATGGCGAATTAAGAGCATGTATCGTTTAACAACTTAATTTAGAGTAACACAATTATGAAGGTAATTAACCTGACAGGTCACAAGCGTAGCGACCTTGGCAAGAAGGCTACAAAACTGTTGAGAAAGGAAGGCCTCGTGCCATGCAACATCTATGGCGAGGCAAAGGACGAGAACGGCCTGCCAAAGGCTCTGGCGTTCGCCGTGCCGATGGCAGAGCTGCGCAAGGTGGTTTACACGCCGAACGTGTATGTAGTGAATATTGACATAGACGGCGAGGAGCACCTCGCCATAATGAAGGAACTCCAATTCCACCCGGTGACGGACGCCGTGCTGCACGTCGATTTCTATGCCATAAACGAGGACAAGAAAGTGACAATCGGCATACCGGTGAAACTCAACGGACTGGCACAGGGCGTGCGCGACGGCGGCCGCCTGAGCCTCATCGTGCGCAAGGTGGATGTGAGCGCGAGGTACAAGGACATTCCTGACACGCTAAACATCGACGTTACGAATATGACCATCGGCAACAGCATAAAGGTGGGTGACCTCGACTTCGAGGGCATAGAGATGGCAACAAGCAAGGACGTTGTCGTATGCACAATCAAGGCCACACGCAAGAGCACTGTTGCCGAGGATACCACAACTGAGGGTGAGGAAGAAAAGACCGAGGAGGAAGCGCCTGCTGCCGAATGACAGCAAGCCATGCCTCGGGCGGGCCTGCATCTGAAACATCAAGCGCAGGGACTTTGACAGACAAATGGACAAATACTTGATAGTGGGGCTGGGAAATCCAGGCGACGAATATGCCGGGACCCGGCACAACACAGGATTCATGATATTGGACGCTTTAGCCAAAGCGTCCAATGTCGTTTTCAGTGACCGGCGATATGGGTTCGTGGCAGAGACATCGCTGAGGGGGCGAAAGGTTATCATGCTGAAGCCAACCACATTCATGAACCTCAGCGGAAATGCCGTGAGATACTGGCTCAACAAGGAGAACATCGACCAGAAGAGACTCCTCGTCGTGGCTGACGAGATAGCCCTGCCGCTCGGCACGCTGCGGCTGAAGGGCAGCGGCAGCAACGGCGGTCACAACGGCCTGGGGCATATACAGCAACTCATCGGGCAGGACTACGCACGCCTCAGGGTGGGCATCGGCAGCGACTTCCCGCGCGGAGGACAGGTTGACTGGGTGCTTGGAAGGTATTCAGATGACGAAATGAGCGTCCTGCAGCCGCAGATGGATGTCGCGGTGGACGAGATAAGGAGTTTCGTGCTCGCAGGCATAGACATAACCATGAACCAGTTCAACAAGAAAAGGCCCGTGGCAAAAACGGAAGGACAAGCCGGGAAACCAACGGACACGGAATAACATAAGGCAATGCAGGAAAGAAAAGGCAAGGGGCAGGCGGACATACAGAACGGCGCGACGGCGACGGCACGGTTAGACAAGTGGCTGTGGGCGGCACGCATCTTCAAGACCAGGTCGATGGCGGCAGACGCCTGCAAGAACGGACGCGTGACGATGGGCGGCACGGGCGTGAAGCCCTCGCGCATGATAAAGGCCGGGGAGACGGTGAGCGTCAGGAAACCGCCCGTCACCTACTCGTTCCGCGTGCTGAAGTGCATAGAGCAGCGTGTGGGGGCGAAAATGCTGCCCGGCATCTACGAGAACGTCACCGACCCGAAACAGTACGAGATACTCGAGATGAGCCGCATCAGCGGATTCGTTGACCGGGCGAGGGGCACCGGGCGACCGACCAAGAAGGAACGCCGCGCGATGGACGCGTTCACAGAGCCTGTGATGTTTGGCTTCGACGACGATGATGACGACTTCGACCTTGACGAATGAACGACAACAGACCATTGACAAAATATGAAAAACATTGCGATTTTCGTTTCCGGGAACGGGACAAACTGTGAGAACATAATACGGCACTTCAGCAATTCGGAGCTGGCGCGCGTGCGACTTGTGATTTCCAGCCGCGCCGACGCCTACGCACTGACGCGCGCCGCCAACCTCGGTGTGGAGACCGCCGTCGCAGGCAAGGCGCAACTTGCCGTTGAGGAGAACGTCTTGCCGCTGCTGCGCAGCCGCTCCATCGACTACATCGTCCTCGCCGGCTTCCTGCTAATGGTGCCGGAGTACCTGACACGAGAATACGATGGCAGGATGCTCAACATCCACCCGGCGTTGCTGCCGAAGTATGGCGGCAAGGGCATGTACGGGCATCACGTCCACGAGGCGGTGAAGGCGGCGGGGGAAACCGAGACCGGCATAACCATCCACCGCGTGAGCAGCGTATGCGACGGCGGCGAGATCGTGGCACAGTTCAGGACACCGCTCGCAAGCACAGACACGGCCGGGGACATAGAGGCGAAGATACACGTCCTCGAGATGAAGCATTTCCCCCGTACGATAGAGGACGAAATAAGGAAGACCTTCGGGTGACTCGTCTGCGAATCCATTTTTTTGAGTCAGGCGGCCAATAAGCAAGGCCCGCCAATACGACACCCTGTTTTGTTGTGAGTTATATCCAGTGCTTTCCCGGTTAGTATTCTCTTTCCCGCCAGTTGGCACCGACCCGGCGTGACGTTTGGTGCCGGCAGCATGGCAAACACGCCGTATTTGGTCAGCAAACACGCCGTATTTGGTCAGCAATTACGCCGTATTTGGTCAGCAATTACGCCGTATTTACCGTTTTGGTTGGTGTCGGCGGGAAGACAGCCCATGCCTGCTGTTTTCAGAACCTGCGTCTGCCGCCGAAGCCTCCCGGCCTGCCGAAGCCATGTCCGCCGCGCCCGCCGTTGCCGTGGAATTGTCCCCTGTCTCCTCCTCCGCCGAACGCGTTGAGGCGGTAGGTGACGTGGAGCATTGCGTAGCTGTTGATGCTGTTGTACCGCGTGTCGCTGCGCATCATCGAGTTCAGCGTGCGTGTGAACGAGCTCTGCCGGTGCAGTATGTCGTGGAACTGCAGCATCACCGTGAGAGCCTTGTTCTTCAGGAAGCCCTGGCTGATCTGCGCGTTCCAAATCAGTTCGTTTGTGTTCATCGCCCTGTCGTTGTACCCCCGCCGGCTCTGCTCGTGCAGGTCGGTTGACACCGACATTCCCCAGGGCATGTGGACAGTCGTGCTTGCGCCGTAGCCGAACTGCCATGTGTCGAGGTTGTTCTGTTCCTGAAGCAGGTTGCGTGCGTGAGTGTAGTTGAGCGAGCCGTCCAGTTCCACCTCTATCCACGAGTTGCGGAAACTCAGTCCCAGCCGCTCCGTCACGTTGGTCGTCCGCGTGGTGTTCTTCACCGATGCCGCGTCTCTTCCCTTGGCCACATACCCCACGTGGTTGTTGTGGCCGAGCATTGTGAACGTGTTGACGTTGAAATAGCCCGTTGAGTCTATCGCCGTGTTGAACATCACGCCTGCGTTAGCGTTCCAGTTGCCGTTGACGTTCTCCGGCCGTGATGTTCTCGCTCCGCTCTTCTCGTCGTATGCCACGGTCTGCGCCACCGCGTTGCGCGTGTTGCTGTAGTGTGCGAAAGTCATTACGGCGCGTTGGTGGCGTGGTATGTAGTTGTTGTAGAACAGCCTCATGCTGTGCGTGAACGCCGGTTTCAGCCCCGGGTTTCCCCTCCTGATGTTCATCGGGTCGCTGTCGTCGGTTATGTCGAGCAGGTCTGCCATTGCCGGCTGCGCCGCCGTTCCACGGTAGCTTATCCGCAGGCGTGACACCTTGCTGAAGTTATATCTCAGGTCGAATGTCGGCGAGAAGTTTGTCACCGTCCGCACTGTGTCGACGCTGATGCCCTTGAACACCTGCCTGTATCTCGTCCGCTGTGGTTGCAGCATCACGCCGGCGCTCATCTGGTATTTCCCGCGCACCATGCGGAAGGTCATTTGCATCTCGTGTATGTAGCTGCGGTAGTCTGACGAGCGGCTCAGGTCGTTGTCCAAATAAGTCCCGATGGGGTTGCCGAGCCGTGCGAGATACTGGCCCCAGCCCCGGTATGCGGGTGCCAGTCCGCTGAATGTGTCGCCGCCCGTTTTGCTGAAGTCGAATGTTGATCGGTCGCTCTTGTCGTGTCCGTATGCGAACTTGTAGCCTACTTGCAGGTAGGTCTTTCTGAAAACCGGTTCGCTGTATGTCGCCTGAACGCTGTATCTGTACGACTTTGTGGGCGTTGTGCTATACCGGTTTGTCTGATATGTCGAGTCGTTGCCTTCTGTGTTGATTATCCCGTAAAGATGTGTGTCTGCGAGCGACATCCCCTCGTTTGCCCCCTTGTTGTATGAGGCCTCGGCCTCTATTGTTATGTTGCGTCCCTCGCCGTTGAGTTTCCGGCTCGCCAGCAGCGTTGCGCCGGCATACTTCTGGTTGTCGTAGGAAATAGAGTTGCTCGCGCTTGTGCTTACGATGCTGCCCTCCTCCGCCATTTGCTCTATTGCGTGGGTGGCGAGTGGTGACGGATAGAGCAGGAACGGATCGCTGTTGTAGTTGGCCGACAGTCCCGTCGCTCGCTTGTCGATCGTCGTTGTTGACAGTTCCGGGCGGAACAGCAGCGTCGTCATTGAGTCCGGCGTCCATTCCATGCGCATCCTTAGCACCCATCTGTCGCGCCGCGAGTAGCTCTGGTTCAGGCTGTTTGCGAACGATGAGCGTCCTCCGTTGAAATACTCTGCCGACTGTTCCGCGCGCGTGTCGTTGTTGGTGTGGTTCCATCTCGCGTGTCCGTCAATCTCCAGCCTGTCCTTCTCCTCGTAGTTGAAGTTCACTCCAACCATCTTCTTTGTGTTCAGTCCGTTCCTCGCGTTGCCGGGTCTCCATCCGCCGCCTCCGCCGGGAAATCCCCGGTCGTTGGTGTTGTTGAAGTTCCCGAAGACCATCGTGCGTACCTTGTCGTTGAAGAATCCCCCCATAAGACGTTCCGCATACCGGCTGTGGTTTCCCACCGCGAGGTCGGTGTTTGCCATCGTCCCCTTGTTCATTCCCGGCTTTATGCCGAAGTCGAGCACCGTTTCCTCGTTTCCGTCGTCGATGCCCGTCATTTTCGCCATGTCGCTCTTCTCGTCATACGACTTTATGTTGTTTATTATGGATGTGGGCAGGTTTTTCAACGCCGTCTCCGTGTCGCCCGTCATAAACTCCTTGCCGTCAACCTTTATCTTCTTCACCTCCTTGCCGTTGATGGTGATCTTGCCGTCGTCGGATATCTCCGCTCCCGGCAGCCGCTTGACAAGTTCCTCCACGACAGACCCCTCCGGCGTTCGGAAGGCATTCGCGTTGTAAACGAACGTGTCTTCTTTCAGCACCACCTTCTTTGCTTGCCCCGTCGCCGTCACTCCCTCCAGCATCACCGCGTCGGGCCTCATCGTCAGCGTGCCGAGTGCAACGTCCATGCCGCCGGTCACGCTCACCGTTTTCGTAATCACTGAATATCCTATGCTGGACACCTTCACGATGAACTTCCCGTTGCCCCCCGCCTCAATGGCGAACTCGCCGTTCACGTCGGTTACCGTGCCTGCCACGAACGCCGAGTCGCCGCCGAGCAGTTGCACGGTGGCATGCATCACGGCCTCCCTCGTACTGTTGTCAATGATTTTTCCTGTAATCTTTCCGCACTGTGCCATTGCCGTCATGGCTGCGAATGTCGCCGCGACGGCAAGAACAATCTTTCTTGATAGCATACCTTTTTTATGATCTTGTCCGCAGGATATGGCTATAGCGCGAGCCGCCTTGCCACACCTTTTGTTACGTTCGATGATAAAAGAGGCATTATGTTTAATCGTGTTCGCTTTTTTTATGTTTTACCTTGGTCTTGCAGGTCATTAGGGGAGTGGCATTTCCTCGAAATGTTTCATCAGCTGGATGTTTATTTTCTCGGTCTCGGTCAGCCCTGCCAATGCGGCGTCGTTGTCCTCCAGCGGCGAGTACCATGGGCATTGCCCGAAATATTGTCTCAGATCTTCTGCGTGGAAACTGTAGCCGTGGCGTGCGAATATCTCGTTCCTCATCAGGCGAAGTTCGCTTTTTGTGAAAGAACCCAGCACAGAACTGTAAAGCACGCCGTTGCTGGCAAAGTCGAAACGCGATGTCTTGCCTGCCGTTCCCCGCATATTGTTGGGCAGCACATGGTACAGTCTTATAAAGGCGCCATTCTCATTCCAGTCCGTCGGGTCTTGTCCGCAGTGCTCCATTTTCTTTAGCAGCAGCCCGTCATCTTCGTGAAACACTGAGAATGACGTTTCCTTGTCAATGCTTATTATGTTTGATGGCACCACGTCAAATATCTTCTCTATGGTATAGTTTTCCCATCCGTTGCGCAGTCCATGCACCCTCTGGCTGTTGCCGTCGAATGTCACCAGGTCGCCCTTTGGGTCGATGTATTCCCCGGCGAGAAATATTTTCCTTATGAGGCCTGTTTCCAGTTTTGTTATATCGTTGCCTGTTTCACTCTCTTCGTGGTAAACGTCGAGCAAGCTGTTGCCGTCATAGAACAGCAAGTATCGTTTCCCCATTATTGTCTTCAGTTCCGCCGTGACATTTTCTTTGGCATAGAAAAGGGTTTGTCCGCGTGAGTATAATTCCGAGCCTGGCTTTTCGCCGTTGTCAGCCTCGACGAGTTTGTATTTCCGCCCCTTGCCTGCCAGGCCGAAAATGATGCCGCCCTCATGTAATGTCCCGCCAAGGCCGGCATAAAGTCCAGGTCTGGCGGCATGTTCCGGAAAGAAGAAGAAAATGTCGCCGTTTGTCCAGTACATGTCTTTCGCGGATAAAGGATGCTGTGCCATCAGGCAAAGCGGCATCAGCATCAATGATAGCAATATTGTCTTTTTCATGTCTTTTGCTGATTTAATGTTGTCTTTCAGTCTTCCACCACCACGAGTCTGAACCCGTTTCCAGTCCAGTTATACCTTATCCATTGTCTCTCCGCGAGGGTCAGCAGTGAGCCGTTGGCAATCCGCAGCTCGATGTTCTTCCCCTGCTGTGGCAGGGTGTAGATGGGCGCCCATTCCCCGGTCGCCTCCCTGTTGCCAAAAGAGCGCGCCTTTTTCCTGACAGACGGCCTCGTCCTCTGCGGCCCGGTGTAGTCCACGGGGCGCACCTTGCGGTCGAACGGGGCCGCTATCTTCTTCATCACGCGGGTGGCATTGTCGTAACGGTAGAAGGTCATCACGCTTCTGTCTGTTTTCCCGCCGTAGAGTGACAGTACGTTCACGGCAACGATTTTCGACTTCCCTCCGGTGCAGTTCCAGTAGCACATCTCCAGTTTCTTGACCGAGCCGTCAATTCCGCTCTCGGTCTTGTATGACGCGTAGCCGTTCCTCTTGTCACTCACAATCTCCGCGTAGGCATAGCCGTGCGTTCCTTTCACCACCTCGCTTGAAAACGTGCTGAAGTCCTCGCTGCCATTGTACGCCCGCGCGAAACTCGTCACGAAGTCGTTGATGTCTGGGGCTTTGCCTGAAAACCTAACTCTCACTGTTGCCGGCTGTGCCATGATTGTCTGTGTGAACATTGCCGCAATTAATGCCACGGCAAAATAAAATTTACGTTTCCTCATAGTCGTGTCTTTTATGTTTTCGTTATCAGATAATGTATTTTCGCATCACTCTGCAAAGTTAATCTTTTTTTTCATAAAAGGCATTAATGAAAGAGGAAAGTTGAAAAAATAACGAAATAATTTTGGTATGACGCTGGAAAAACGTACCTTTGCGCAGCATTTGGCTCCGTAGCTTAGTTGAATAGAGCGTCGGATTCCGGTTCCGAAGGTCCTGGGTTTGAGTCCCAGCGGAGTCACATGTCCATGATTGTGAAAATCTTTTTATCATTCATCGACTTTTAATCTATGCTACGACAATGAATATACAAGAACGCTTCATCAATTACACCAAGTTCGACACACAGTCGAGCGAGGAAAGTGAGAGTGTGCCGAGCACACAGAAACAACTTATTTTTGCAAAATACCTGAAGGAGGAACTTGAGCGCGAGGGGCTCGAGGACGTTGAGATGGACGAGATGGGCTACATCTATGCCACCCTGCCTGCAAACACGAGCGACGACATACCTACGATTGGCTTCATCAGCCACTACGACACCAGCCCCGACTGCAGCGGCGCGAACATAAAGCCGAGCATCGTGAAGAACTATGACGGCACCGACATCGAGCTCTCTCCGGGCATAGTGAGCAGCCCGAAGAAATTCCCCGAGCTGCTGAGCCACATCGGCGAGGACCTCATCGTGACCGACGGGACAACCCTCCTCGGCGCGGACGACAAGGCGGGCATCGCAGAGATTGTGCAGGCGATGTGCTACCTGCGCGACCACAAGGAAATCAAGCACGGCAAGATACGCGTCGGCTTCAACCCTGACGAGGAGATAGGAATGGGCGCACACCACTTTGATGTCGAGAAGTTCGGCTGCCAGTGGGCTTACACCATCGACGGAGGCGACCTCGGCGACCTTGAGTTTGAGAACTTCAACGCCGCATCGGGCAAGGTGACGATAAAGGGAGTGAGCGTGCATCCGGGATATGCCAAGGGCAAGATGATCAACGCCAGCCGCCTCGCAGCGGAGTTCGCGGGGATGCTGCCGCAGGGAGAGACACCGGAGGAGACCGAGGGCTATGAGGGATTCTATCATCTGCTCGCCATAGAGTCGAACATCGAGGATGCCAAGATGAACTACATCATACGCGACCATGACCGCGAGCGTTTCGAGGAGCGCAAGCGGGTGTTCGCACAGTGTGCCGCGAGGATGAACGAGAAATACGGCGAGGGCACTGTCATTGCTGCTGTCACCGACCAGTACTACAACATGAAGGAGAAGATAGAGCCCAACATGCACGTCATAGACATCGTGCTGAAGGCGATGCAGGAGTGTGGCGTCCCGCCGAAGGTTGAGCCTATACGCGGCGGCACGGACGGCGCGCAGTTGTCGTTCAAGGGACTTCCCTGCCCGAACATCTTTGCCGGCGGAGTGAACTTCCACGGTCCGTATGAGTTCGTAAGCATACAGGTGATGGAGAAGGCCATGCAGGTCATCGTTAAGATCTGCGAGATAACCTCCAAGTTCAACCATTGAGCCGGTCGCCGTGGCAAACGGCGTGGCGTTTCATTTTCATGTGCATGTAGGACTTTAGGTGGAAGATATACCCGGATTGGTAAAAGACCTCGCCCTGATACTTGTTGTGGCAGGCGCGGTTACGTTGCTTTTCAAGAAACTTAAGCAACCGTTGGTGTTAGGATACTTAGTGGCGGGATTTCTGGTCTCGCCACACATGCCCTACACCATGTCTGTCGTTGACCAGGCCGACATAAAGATTTGGGCGAACATCGGTGTGATGTTCCTGCTGTTCTCGCTCGGCCTGGATTTCTCTTTCAAGAAAATACTCAAGATGGGTATGCAGCCCGTCATCGCCACCCTGACAATCGTCTTCTGCATGATAGTGCTGGGCGTCACCATGGGCAAGATTATTGGGTGGGGCCGTATGGACTGCATCTTCCTTGGCGGCATGCTCGCCATGAGTTCCACCACTATAATATATAAGGCGTTAGGAGACCTTGGGCTTCGGCAGCAACGTTTCGCAGGCATGGTTATGAGCGTTCTCATCCTCGAGGACATACTTGCCATCGTGATGATGGTCATGCTCAGCGCCATAGCCGGCGGCGGCAGCCCCGACGGCGGACGTATGTTGGGGTCGGTGCTGAAGACAGGCTTCTTCCTCGTGCTGTGGTTCGTTGTCGGCATCTACGCCATACCGCTCTTCCTCCGCTCCGTGCGGCGGCTCATCGATGACGAGACACTGCTCGTCTTGTCGCTCGGACTATGCTGCGCAATGGCCGTTATTAGCACCAAGGTGGGGTTCTCGAGTGCGTTCGGGGCATTCGTCATGGGCAGTATCCTCGCCGAGACAGTCGAGGCGGACAAGATAATAAAGATTGTCGAGTCGGTCAAGAACCTGTTCGGCGCGATATTCTTCGTGTCGGTGGGTATGCTCGTTGATCCGCACATCCTGGTGGACTATGCCGTGCCGATATTGCTCTTGGTGCTGACAATCCTCGCCGGGCAGGCCACGTTCGGCACGTTCGGCTTCCTGATAAGCGGGCAGACGCTCAAGTCGGCGATGCAGTGCGGATTCTCCATGGCGCAGATAGGAGAGTTCTCGTTCATCATAGCGTCGCTCGGGCTGTCGCTCGGCGTCATAGGCGATTTCATCTATCCTGTCGTGGTTGCCGTGAGCGTCATAACGACATTCCTAACGCCGTATATGATACGTGCATCGGGTGCAGCGTACAACATCGTTGAGCGCCACATGCCCGGGACATGGATTCTCACCCTTAACCGCATCACCCTCAGCCACCCTGCCAGCGGTGAGAAAAGCCTGTGGCACAAGTTGCTCGCATCGATGCTGCGCACGATGCTAATATATGGCATACTGTCGGCAGCATCCATCGCGCTGATGTTCACCTTCGTGCTGCCATTCGTGCGCGGCGTTATGCCCGGATGGGGATTGCACTGGTATGCGAATGCCATAACGGGGCTGCTCACAGTGCTGCTTATTTCTCCTTTCCTGCGGTCTATAGTGGTGAACGAGAACCACCGCAAGGAGGCGAAACAACTGTGGGGCACCAGCCGCATCAACCGCTTCCCGCTAATATTCACCGCTCTCGTGCGCGTCGCATTCGCGGCATCGTTCATATTCTATATCATCAACTACCTCTCGCGTTTCGCCAACGCACTAATCATTACGGTTGCCGTTGTCATTGTGGTGCTGATGACTTTGTCGCGCAGGCTCAGGAACAGGAGCGCCAGGATAGAGCGCACGTTCATCCAGAACCTGCGGTCGCGCGACATCGAGGCAGAGGTGACAGGGCAGCGCAGGCCTCTCTACGAAGGGCGGCTGCTCGACCGCGACATGCACATCGGCAGCTTCGATATACCCGAGGACTCGCTCTGGGCTGGCAGGACACTGCGTGACCTTCAGTTGCGCAACCGCTTCGGCGTGCATGTGAGCAGCATCCTGCGCGGCAAGCAGCGCATCAACATACCGTCCGGGGCGACTGTAATATGCCCCGCCGACAAAGTCCATGTCATCGGCAGCGACGAACAGCTCAAGGCTTTGGAGATGTCCCTGAACGACGAGGTGTTCCGAGGAGACCCCGACATAGAGAAACGCGAGATGAAACTAAAGCAGATGTTAATAACAGAGACAAGCCAGTTCGTGGGCAAGACCTTGAAGGAAAGTGGCATACGCGACAAGTACAACTGTATGGTGGTGGGTCTGGAACGCGGCGAGGAGAACCTGCTGCAGCCAAGTCCGGAGATCGTCTTCGCCAAGGGAGACATCGTGTGGATTGTCGGCGAGGAAGAGTCGCTGCGCCATGCAATGCAGTGAATGCGGCGCGGAAAACATTGCCGCTGGGGCAGACGTTTTGGCTTTCTTTTGTTTTTTATGGCGAAACAAGCACTTTTTTCTGTAAAACATTAGTTTCTTTGAAAAAAAAACGCTACTTTTGCAAGTATAAATTTATATACAAATACATTAAAGTTTTATCATACTCAAATCAATAACTATGAAGAAGAGAATCCAATTCAGTCTCGTATACCGGGACATGTGGCAGAGCTCCGGTAAGTTCCAGCCACGGAAAGACCAGTTGGAAAGAGTGGCGCCGGCCATCATAGACATGGGCGTTTTCGACCGTGTGGAGACCAACGGCGGCGCTTTCGAGCAGGTGAACCTCTTGGCGGGAGAGAACCCTAACGCGGCAGTGAGGGCATTCTGCAAGCCTTTCAACGAGGCGGGCATAAAGACGCACATGCTCGACCGTGGGCTCAACGCACTGAGAATGTACCCAGTGCCTGACGACGTACGCGAACTGCAATACAAGGTAAAGCACGCACAGGGCGTAGACATTCCGAGAATATTCTGCGGACTGAATGACACACGCAACATAATACCATCCATAAAGTGGGCGAAGGCTGCCGGAATGACCCCGCAGGCCACGCTCTGCATCACGACAAGCCCCGTGCACACGGTGGAATACTACACACGGGTGGCAGACGAGGTGATTGCAGCAGGAGCAGAGGAAATATGCCTCAAGGACATGGCGGGCATCGGGCAGCCGGCCATGCTCGGCGCGCTCACCAAGTCAATCAAGACAAAGCACCCCGATGTGATAATACAGTATCACGGACACTCCGGCCCCGGGCTGTCAATGGCAAGCATACTCGAGGTGTGCAACAACGGCGCCGACGTAATCGACACCGCCATCGAGCCGCTGTCGTGGGGAAAGGTTCACCCGGACATCATTTCCGTGCAGTCGATGCTGAAGAACGAGGGCTTCGAGGTGAAGGATATAAACATGAACGCATACATGCAGGCACGCTCGCTCACGCAGGAGTTCATAGACGACTGGCTCGGCTATTTCATCAACCCGGGAAACAAGCACATGTCGTCGCTGCTGCTCGGATGCGGACTCCCGGGCGGCATGATGGGCTCCATGATGGCAGACCTCGCCGGCATGCACCGCACCATCAACTCGATACGCGCGAAGAAGGGGCTGCACGAGTATTCCACAGACGAACTGCTCGTGAAACTCTTCGACGAGGTGGCATACGTATGGCCACGCGTGGGTTATCCACCACTCGTGACACCGTTCTCGCAGTACACCAAGAACATCGCACTGATGAACCTGCTCACAATTGAGCAGGGCAAGGGCCGCTTCGTGATGATGGACGACTCGATGTGGGGAATGATTCTGGGCAAGTCGGGACGCATACCGGGAGAGATCGCACCCGAACTCAAGGAACTTGCCGCAAAGCAGGGACGCGAGTTCACAGACGCCGACCCGCACACGCTCATACCGAACGCACTCGACGATTTCCGCAAGGAGATGGACAAGAACGGATGGGAATACGGTCAGGACGACGAGGAACTCTACGAACTGGCAATGCACCCGGAACAGTATCGCGACTTCAAGAGCGGCATAGCAAAGAAGCGTATGCTTGCCGACCTGCAGAAGGCAAAGGACGCGAAATTGGGATCCTCGCTCTCGATGGAGGAAATCACCGCATTCAAGCACGCCAAGGCCGACGCGCTGGTTGCCCCGGTGAAGGGACAGATTTTCTACGAGTTCAACGGCGACGGAGAGTGCGCGCCATGCGTGGAGCCGTTCATCGGGCAGCGCTACGAAGAGGGACAGCCGTTCTGCTACATACAGACCCCGTGGGGAGAGATTGAGACGATACCTGCCGCCCTCGGCGGAAAACTCGTTGAGATTGTGGCAAGGCAGGGCGCGAAGGTGAGCAAGGGCCAGCCCCTCGCATACATTGAGCGCGACCATGAGTAAAACACATTCACGGGCCCGCGAGTGAGTGGCCCGTGAGGCGTTTGACAAAAACAAGGGGGTGTCAGTCACAGGTTCTGACACCCCCGCTTTTTGTTGCTGTCCTGCAAAACTGAAACGGCGGGCAAGTATGCCGGCAAGCAAATGCAAGCAGCCGGGCGGGTCTATAAGACGATGGAAAAATCAGTGCCGCGATGACCGGTTTGTGATAAAAGGCAGGAGGTTTGAGGAAAAACATCAGCATAAGCGCGAAAAAATAGCCGCACGAGTTTTTTCCGCCAAATATTCATTACCTTTGCAGCCATGAATTACCAAGCGATAACAGACAATTATTATTGTGAGGACAACTCGCTGCGGCACATACTGCTTGAACACAGCAGGGCGGTTGCAGACAAGGCGCTGAGGATTGCCGACGCGCACCCGGAACTCGGCATTGACAGGCAGTTCGTCGAGGAGGCAGCCATGCTTCACGACATAGGCATCTTCCGCTGCGACGCGCCGGGCATAGAGTGCCACGGCACGGAACCTTATATCCGGCACGGACGCATCGGCGCAGAACTGCTGCGCGCGGAGGGCTTCCCGCGCCATGCGCGGGTCTGCGAGAGGCATACCGGCGCAGGCCTGTCGCTCGAAGATATAGTGTCGCACGACCTGCCTTTGCCACACCAGTCGTTCCTGCCGGAGACAATCGAGGAGATACTTGTATGCTATGCCGACAAGTTCTTCTCAAAGACACGGCTCGACCGCGAGAAGACATTCGATGAGGCGGAACGCTCGATCGCAAAGTATGGCAGCGAGGGACTTGCGCGCTTCCGCGAGTGGCACAGGATGTTTGCGGAAGATACGGGCGACGACTCGCTCCGTGATGCCGAAAAAATCGCAGTGAAGAATGGACAATAATAAAAATAAGTTGTAACTTTGCAGCCAAACACGCTCTGATGAGAAGGAACACGCTGGTTTTTCTGTTGCTTGGTGCTTTCATCTTCATGATGGCAGGTGCCAACGTAACCGCGCTCCGTGGCAAGCAGGGCGTGGCAGTGGGTGACACGACCGTTGCTGTAAACGCAGTGGCTGACACGTCATTGGCAGACACTGCCGCGACAGACTCGCTCCGCCTTGCGATAATGATGCACAACAAGGTGATCGACGACTCGATACGCCTCGACAGCATCAACCGCCGCAAGTCAAGCGGCATCGACGCACCGGTGATATACTCGGCAAAGGACTCGCTCGTGTATCTCGCGGACACCCGCACAGCCCACCTCTATGGCTCGGCGGCGGTGAAGTACACCAACATGGACCTGAAAAGCGAGAGGGTTTATGTCAACATGGACAGCAACACGATTCACGCAAATGGCGTTGCCGACACTGCGGGTGACATAAAGGGCAGGCCGGTGTTCAAGATGGGGAGCGACGAGTATGAGAGCGAGCGGATGGCATTCAATTTCAAGACAAAGAGAGGGTTCGTCACGAATGTCTTTTCTGAGCAGGAAGAAGGCTTCCTGCGGAGCGAGCATTCAAAGTACGACTCCACAGGCGTCATTTTCCTGGAGCACGGCAGGTACACGACGTGCGACGAGGAACACCCCGACTTCTACATCGCACTCTCGAGGGCAAAGGTGCGCCCGGGGAAGGACGTCGTGTTCGGCCCGGCTCACCTCGTGGTGTGCGACGTGCCACTGCCGCTTGCCGTCCCATACGGCTTTTTCCCATTCACAAAGAAATACTCGAGCGGCTTCATCATGCCGTCATACGGTGACGAGAACGCACGGGGGTTCTATCTGCGCGACGGTGGCTACTACTTTGCCATAAACGACAAGTGGGACCTGAAGTTGCTCGGCGAGATATACACGAAAGGCTCGTGGGGCATCAGCGCGGCGTCCAACTACAACAAGCGGTACAAGTACCGCGGCTCGTTTTTCGTGAGTTACCAGGACACGAAGAACGGTGACAAGGGAATGCCGGACTTCACAGAGCAGGAGAGCTTCAAGATACAGTGGAACCACCGACAGGACCCCAAGGCGAACCCTTTCAGCAGCCTCTCGGCAAGCGTAAACTTCGCCACGTCGAGCTATGAGCGCAACAACCTCAACTCGATGTACAACCCGCAGAGCATGACACAGAGCACGCGAACGTCATCGGTGAGTTGGAGCACGACGTTCTCGAGCATTGGCATGACGCTGAGCAGCACGGTGAACCTCAACCAGAACATGCGCGACTCCATGATAGACCTCACGCTGCCCGACCTCAACATATCGATCTCGCGCTTCCATCCGTTCAAGCGCAGGCACGCGGCTGGCAAGCAGCGGTGGTACGAGAAAATATCAATGAGCTACACCGGACAGGTGCGCAACTCAATATCAACGAAGGAGAACAGGCTGCTGCACTCAAACCTGGCAAGGGACTGGCGCAACGGAATCAGCCACAGCATACCTATACAGGGCAGTTTCTCGCTCTTCGAATACATCAACATCAACCCGTCGCTGAACATAACCGACCGCATGTATTCCAACAAGGTGATGCGCTCGTGGGACAATGTGGCGCAGAGGGAGGTTTGCGACACAGTGAACGCATTCAGCAACATTTACGACTGGAACTTCAGCATCAGCGCGTCGACGAAACTGTATGGGATGTTCGTCCCGTCGCGGAAAATATTCGGCGACAAGATCGTGGCGGTCCGGCATGTGCTGACACCGACCGTGAGTTTCAACTACTCGCCTGACTTCAGCGCGTCGCGCTACGGATATTACAAGACCTACCAGAAGACCGATGCCAACGGCAACGTGTCGCTCGTCGATTACTCGCCGTTCCAGAACAACGTCTTTGGCGTGCCGGGGAGGGGAAAGAACGGGAGCATATCGTTCACGCTGGGCAACAACATCGAGATGAAGGTGCGCTCCGACAAGGACTCAACGGGATTCAGGAAACTGAGCATCATAGACGACCTGAGCCTTAACATGTCATACAACATGGCGGCGAAGGAGAAGCCGTGGAGCGACCTCGGCATGAACGTGAGGCTGAAATGGTGGAAAAACTACACGTTCAACGTCAACGCGCGCTTCGCGACATACGCATACGAACTCGACGAGAACGGACATCCATACGTCGGCAACCACACAGAATGGGGATACGGACGCTTCGGACGCTTCCAGGGAATGTCGCAGAACTTCTCGTTCACGCTCACACCGGAGAAACTAAGGAAACTGTTCGGGGGAGGAAAGGACAGGGACAATGATGTTGACGAGGACGGCGAGGAGTATGACACAGGCATCGAGAGCAACATCGACGACAGTATGGAGCGCGGGAAGCGCGGGGCAAGGAAGAAGAACGCCGGGAAGGCAGAGACCGACGACGACGGGTATATGGCGTTCTCGATGCCATGGTCGCTCACCATAGGCTATGGCATAACGATGAGCGAGAACACCGCAGGCAGGTTCAACACCAAGACAATGCGCTACCCGTACAAGTACACGCAGACGCTCAACGTCAGCGGGAACGTGCGCATAAGCGACGGGTGGAACATAAGCTTCGCGAGCGGCTACGACTTCGACACACACAAGGTGAGCATGACGACGGCGTCGCTGTCGCGCGACCTGCACTGCTTCAACATGTCGTGCTCGGTGGTGCTCGCGCCGTACACCAGCTACAACTTCACGTTCAGGTGCAACGCCGCGACACTCGCAGACGCGCTGAAGTATGACAAGCGCTCGGGATATTCAAACGCGGTGCGGTGGTATTGATATGGAGGAAAAGGTAATGCGGGATGAATGGCAAATCTTTCCGCTTAACATATAAACAGGATATTATGGAAACAAAAAACAGTGACAGCATCGTCATAATTCCTACTTACAACGAGAAGGAGAACATCGGGAAGATAATACGGGCAGTGGCAGACCTCGACAAGGTGTTCCATATACTTGTCATCGATGACGGCTCGCCGGACGGCACGGCGGCGATAGTGCGCTCGCTGATGGAAGGTGAGTTCGCCGGGCGGCTGTTCATGGTGGAGCGCGCAGGGAAGCTCGGACTTGGGACGGCATACATCGCCGGGTTCAAGTGGGCTCTCGCACATGGCTACGGCTATGTGTTCGAGATGGACGCAGACTTCAGCCACGACCCGAAAGACCTGCCGCGCCTATACAGCGCGTGCGCCGGCGAGGGCTACGACGTGGCAATCGGCTCGCGGTATGTCAGCGGAGTGAACGTCGTCAACTGGCCAATGGGGCGCGTGCTGATGAGTTATTTCGCATCGAAGTATGTGCGCATCGTCACCGGACTGAACATACACGACACCACGGCTGGCTTCAAGTGCTACCGACGCAGGGTTCTCGAGACGATGGAGCTGGACAAGATACGCTTCAAGGGCTACGGCTTCCAGATAGAGATGAAATACACCGCACACAAGATAGGGTTCCGCATAAAGGAGGTGCCGGTGATTTTCATCAACCGCCGCGAGGGCGTGTCGAAGATGAGCGGAGGGATTTTCGGCGAGGCCTTCTTCGGCGTGATGAGGCTGCGATGGGACGGATGGACGCGGAAATACCCGGCATTGCCAAAGGAACAGGACTGAGGGAGGACGGCGATATGACACGCATCTTATACTGCATATACCAGTTGCTGGTGTTCGTTCCGCTGTTGCTGCTGTCAACGGTGATAACTGCCACTGCCGTTGTCATCGGCACGCTGGTTGGCAACGCTGGTTTCTGGGGATATTACCCCGGCAAGCTGTGGGCGCGCTTCATCCTATGGACGCTCTTCATACCGGTGAAGGTGGAGGGGCGCGGAAACCTGAGGGAGGGACAGAGTTATGTGTTCGTCTCAAACCACCAGGGGGCGTTCGACATATTCCTCATCTTCGGATACCTGTGCCGCAACTTCAAGTGGATGATGAAACAGGGACTGAAGAAGATACCATTCGTAGGCTATGCCTGCATTAAGAGCAACCAGATTTTCGTTGACAAGCGAGGCCCGAGCAAAATAAAGCAGGCCTACGACCATGCCCGCGACATACTTCGGCACGGCACGAGCGTGGTGGTGTTCCCCGAGGGGGCGCGCACGTTCACGGGACGCATGGGCAACTTCCGCCGGGGGGCGTTCATGCTTGCCGACGAGCTGGGGTTGCCCGTGGTGCCGCTGACAATCAACGGCTCGTTCAACATAATGCCGCGCACAAGTGACTGGCACTTCGTGCGCTGGCACCGGCTGTCGCTCACCATCCACAAACCGATAGAGCCGGTGGGGCAGGGGGCGGACAACGTCAGGAACGCCATGGACAAGAGTTATGCCGCAATCAGTTCGGCACTTGTTCCAGAATACCGAGATTTTGACCATTTTACACCCCAGTAACATGTGATATGACATTTCTTTAATCCGTTTTAGGACAAGGCTGTCCTCTTTTTCCTTTTTGTTTACAAGTATCGGGTATTATGACTAACTTTGCCCCAGATTTCCATTTGGAACATACAAAGCATTGGGCAAAGTTAAATCATACTATCCAGGGCTTGCCCCCACACAATATGTAAAAGGACAAGTGTTTTCCGCGAAGACCGCCAGTGGTTTCCGTAAATTCATCATTGTTCGTAACACACTGTATCACAGAGTGTTAATAAATGTGGGGGGGGTAAAAAACTTTCTTTCCCATTCTTCCGTATTCGCTTCCCTGCCATTGGCAAGGCATTTTTTCCGATGCAAATATTTTCACACAAAAAATACCGACAAACATAAATAACAAATAAATCTCATATAGAAACATGAAAAGGAAATATCTAAGACCGATGACAGAGGTATGCCTGCTGAGTGCGGAGCACCAACTTCTAAAAATCAGTGCAGGCACTTCGGACCCCAAAGAGGGCGGAGATCCCGCAGGAGGGGATGGCGACACGCCAAACCCATTCAATCCTGGAAAATCGAATGTATGGCAGTTCGACGATGAGGAGCTCGACATGTAGCCATGCAAGGAAAAGGCGGACAAGCAAGAGAGTGATAAAAAAAGACTTGAAAAAAATACAAACAAAAGTAAACAATGGACAGAATCTATAAGACAACCACCGCAGCCAGTGCCATGGTCATCGCGGCACTAATGATGTCAGGATGCCAGGCAGACGAAATAACGTCGCCTGACGACATCAATGACAGCATGCACATATACCACATTTCAGCAGGCGTTACCAATACGCAGGAGGACGGCAGGGAAAAATCACCACAGAGAAGGGCAATGAGTGAGGATGCGCAAAGCCTGCTGCATTCCGAATGGGCGAGCGAAGACGAACTGATGGCATACTGCCTGAGAGACAATGACAAAAGCCGGGAGAAGGATTATAGCCTGCTGGCAAACACCAGCACGGGAAAGAGCGGGGGATTCGATGGGGAAATAAAGACCGTGAACGAAATCACCACAACCGATGAACTGTGCTTCTTCTACCCAGGCTCAGCATCCAAGGGCAATGGCAAGACCATATTTGCCGCCATGGGTTTCAAAGACAAGGGAACGGAAATCGAAGAAGATGAAAACGGAAAAGAAAAGAAAAGGACATTTGAGTATGTATATCACGAAAGGCAAGAAACCATAAAGCACCTGGTGGAGCTTGACCTGACAAGGCAGGACGGCACGGCAGAGACAATAGGCAGGAAGTTCGACTTCCAGTGGGCGAAGGCGAGTCCAGAGACGGTGAATGAGGCGGAAGTAAACGTTAATGTCGGGAAGATGCAGCGCCAGATAGCAATATGGGGACTGCGTTTTGCCAGCAAAGACGGGCGCATACTGACCGACATTGACTCGATATACATCTCGAACATGACTTCAATCGACGTGTTCGACCTTGGCACGGGGCGTTTCGTTGAGGAAAACACCTACGACGAGGCGGAAAACATCGTCATAAAGCCAGCCAGCGGCAAACTCACCTCCGCCAACGGCAAATACACCTATGCGGCCTTGTTCCCGGGAAATTACAGCGACGTGCTGATAACGGCATACGTCGGGGGAAAATGCTATGCACGCACATATAATGCCATCAACATTGAGGCCGACAGGGTTTACCGCACTGACGTGCTGCAGATGGAAGAGGTCAATCCCAAGCCTTATGTTGAAGTCCAGGGCGTGAAATGGGCCACGGGCAACTTCATACATTATCAGGATCCCGGCGACGCCTCAAAGGAATACTGGGGCATCGCGCCCGCACAGTGGTGGATTTCGCAGCGCTATATCCCCGGAGAGGAAATTCCGGGATGGTGGCCAACATCGCAGTTCAAGGATAAAAACCGTGAATCCGTAACCAATGACCTTGACCTGTTCCGCTTCGGCGACATCAAGAATGCACTCAACCTGAAAGGAGGTTACTACAAGGCTGGCACTGCCATCGACATCGCAAAGAATTTCTACGAGTCAACAGGCACTCACAAGACCACTACCCGCGACAAAGCATTTTGCGGTGACATCGTATGGTATTACACGATGTACAACAATCAGAAATACCGCATGCCGAACCGTGACGAGATGAGAACACTGTTCAAGGGAGCCAACGTCATACCAGGCTACTGCTACTCTGACAATGGTCTGCCAATATACGGCGCATACTTCTACACAAACCACGGAGAGCCACGAAAGAAGACATTCCCGACACGCCCTGGCAAATACTACAAATACACCAACGTCACGGCGCTGGTAAGGGCCGGAAAGGGGTTGTTCCTCCCCATAACCGGTAGAAGGCTGGTGTTGAATAAAGATATAGGCTACCGTGACATGACCTATAAATATGGTGCCTACGGGCAGTACATGACATCGAAATCAACTACTGCCGACCTGTCCGTGGATGGCTTCTTCGGTACAACCGAGTGGAACTTCTCCGCCAACGGAAAGGGCCAGGCCAAGGCCATACGTCCCGTATGGGACGAAAGCAGCACAACGCTGCCTGACCCCGTGTTCGAGCCGTTCAAGGACATCAGATGACGGCCTCCCACCAAATGGGGCTGCCACCGTGCAATGCGACACCGCGCCACGCTTCTTTATGTCAGGAGCGTTGGCGCGGTGTCGCAATCCCATTACGCATGTGTCTTTGCCATTTGCCGCCTGTGACCACGCATCACACCACGGCACGCTTACTTTCCTCTTTTCTTGTTTCGCAGTGTGATGACGACCACTTCTGGCTTCATTCCGAAACGGAACGGCACGAGGGCGTTTATGCCGGTGGTGACGAACAATGCCCGCCCGTCTTTGGCGTAGTACATCCCGTCGTATTCGTCGTAAGCCATTGCCGCAGGCGACATTCCCGCTATCCGCATCTGCCCTCCGTGTGTGTGCCCGCTTAGCGTGAGCTGCGCCGTGGTTTGAGGGAGGATGGTGTGCCGCCACGATGTAGGGTCGTGCTGCAGCATCACCGTGAATGCCTCATGCGGTATTCCTGCCATTGCCTTGTGTGGGTTTGTCCTGCGCGGGCCCGCCAGTTTCCCATCGCAATACATGCCGGCGATGAATATGCTGTCGCCGTTTTTTCTTATTGTTGCGCTGCCGTCGGTCAGCAGGCGCCATCCCATTTGTCTTTGCCTGTCGCACATGACCCGCTCGCTGCGCATGGTTGCCGCAGCGCCGGCATTGAGATAGTGCCCGTCGTCGTGGTTGCCTAACACCGAGAACACACCGTCTGGGGCTTCCAGTCCGCTCAGCATCGGCATCACCGGCAGTAGCTCGTCGGGCTGCATGTTCTGCAAGTCGCCGGCGAATGCTATCATGTCGGGGCGCAGGTTGTTGATGGTGTCGACCACAGCCTGAAGCCTCTTGGCGCTTCCCCATACGTAACTCCCCACGTGGGCATCGCTGAACAGGGCGATGCGGTAGCCGTCGAAGGAGGCGGGAAGGCGGTCGCACGCATATTCAACGCTGCGCACGTTGACCCCCTTGTTGCCGAAGAACGAGCCATAGGCCACGACAGCTGCGGCTGCAATGGCGAGGAATGCTCCCGCTGTTCTCATTCTGCCATGCCACGCCGCACTTCTCTTTGCAAACAATTTGCCGGCAAAGGAAAACAGCGTGAATATCGCCGCAGGTATGAAAACGACTCCCAGTATGAGCAGATACACATAAAGCACCCGTATGTCCGCTGGCGCGAAACCGCGCAGGCACGCCAGTACTGCCGTGTATGCCAGCATAGCAATGCAGGGAAGCCACATCGCCGCGCGCTTCATGTGAAATCTGCCCGGACGGCGGCGTGCCATGCGCCGGTCAGCGTATATGAACGGCAACAGGATGACAATTACGGCAAGTATGGAGATTCTCGCTATCATTTCATCTGAAAAGTATTTCCTCGCCGAGGCTGCCGCCGTCGAACGAGCCATTGTTATATATGTGCCGCCCGTTGCAGAAAGTGTGTTCCACGTGCCATGCGAACTCGTGTCCTTCCAACGGGCTCCATCCGCACTTGCTCTGGATGATGTCCTTCGTCACGCGCCACGGCGCTCCGCGCCGCACGACAGTGATGTCTGCCTTCATCCCGGGGCGCAGGAAGCCACGGTCGCGCACCTCGAACAGTCGTGCCGGCGCGTGGCACATCAGTTCCGCCACGCGCTCTATTGTCAGCACCCCCTCGTCAACGAGTTGAAGCATGGAGACGAGCGAGAACTGTATCATCGGCATGCCTGACGCGGCGTGTGCGCAGCCACCCTGCTTGTCGCTCCACAGGTGTGGCGCGTGGTCGGTCGCCACGGTGTATATCCTGCCGTCGGTGAGAGCCTTGCGCAGCGCGTCCCGGTCGGCGCGCGACTTCACCGCAGGGTTGCACTTGATTGCCGTGCCGAGCCGCTGGTAGTCGGCATCGGTGAACATGAGGTGTGCGATGACGGCCTCGGCGGTGATGCCGGGATATTCTGGCGTGAAGAGTTCTGTTTCGCGTGCCGTGGTGAGATGTGCCACATGCAGCCGCGTGCCGTACCGCCGCGCGAGCTCCACGGCGAGTGACGTGCTTGCGTGGCAGGCCTCGGCAGAGCGTATCGCCGGGTGGAGGCTTATGTCCGGGTCGTCGCCATACCGTGCCTTCGCCTCTTTCATGTTGTGTGAGATTATTACGGAATCCTCGCAGTGCGTCATCACCGGCAGCTCCGCGTCACGGAAAATTTGCTCGAGGGCATCCTTGCGGTCAACGAGCATGTTGCCCGTGCTCGCTCCCATGAACAGTTTTATGCCAGGCACGCGGTGCCTGTCGAGTTTGCGGGTCTGCGCGGCATTGCCGTTTGTCGCACCGAAGAAGAACGCATAGTTTACGTGGCTTGTCCTTGCCGCGATGTCAAGTTTCTGCCGCAGGGCATCTATTGTGGTGGTCTGCGGAACGGTGTTCGGCATGTCGAAGAACGATGTCACGCCGCCGTATGCTGCGGCGCGGCTCTCGCTCCCGATGTCGGCCTTCTGCGTCATGCCTGGCTCGCGGAAGTGCACATGCTCGTCTATTATCCCCGGCAGAGCCTTTGCCCCTTGGCAGTCAATCACCTTGGCGTCCCCGATGTCTGGCGCGTCGCCGTGGAATATCTCCTCTATGCGGTCATTACCAATAAGGATTGAACCGTGACGGCTCAATCCTTCATTCACAATATCTACATTTCTTATAAGTGTCCTGTTTGCCATAGTGCTTATTTCTCATTCCCGTCGTTTGCCGGCCGTGCAAGGTCGTTCGGTGTGGGTGTCACCGGCAGCACGTCGTGTTCCACGGGCGGCGCGGCGTCCCCGGTGCTGCCGACCAGGTTCTGCTGCTCCTGGAATGCCTTGTACAGTTTTTCCACCTCAGTGTCCTGCCTGAACTCGGCTGGCGCCTTTGCCATGATGTATTCTATCCACGACGGCAGCTCTTCCATAGCCCTCGAGTAAAGCACGTTCGTCATCCACGAAGGGTAGGGGTAACTGTACGGGTCGGTGTCGTATGACACCCTGTATACGAAGGCCCACGGGCCGATGACATTCTCGAAATTGCTTGTCACCACGTTTGTGAACAGCGTGTCTTTCCTCTCGCTCAGTCCGATAAGTTTCGTGTAGAGTTGTTTCATGGTTGCCTGCTCGTCGCATCCTTCCATGATACTCTGGTTCTGTTCGTGCTCAATGTCCATTACCATGTCCTGCAGCCGTAAGAATGATTTCATAAACCTGTCGAGTGTGCAGTTGAGTTCCGTCCCGCCCACCGTTGTCTGCGAGTTGTCTATCTTCACCGTTATTTCTCCGCTTTCGAGCACCAGCGGCGTGACATATTCATCGTCAATGAACAAGTTCACTATTCGCACTGAGTCGAGATTTCCGCTGAACCTGAACTGCCCGTGCACCACGTCGCATGAGTCTATGCTTTCCTTCTTGCTGGGTCTTGCGTTCTTCAGGTACATTTTTTTCCCGTCGAGCATCTGCACGCTCGACGTTCCCGTTATGTTGTAAGAATTTGCGCAGGAGGCAAGTAGTGTCGTTGCAATCAATGCGTAAAGAATCCTGTTCATACGTTGTTCGTTCTGATAAGCGTGGCAAATGTACGATGTATTATTGAGGAAAGGAAAATTTTTTATGCTATTTAAAACATTTGGTGCGTGTTTTATGGTTTTTTTGCCTCTTTGTCGAGTTCCGACGATATTCTGTGTGTTGTGTATAGTTCTATCACTGCGGCGATGAGCAGTGCCACCACCCAGTTGTTGTGTATGTAGTGCACGTATGCGTTGTATCCGCTTATTCCGTTCTCCATGAATTTTGGAAGCAGGAACTGGTATGCGTTCTCCAGCATGAGCAGCGCCGCCGCCACGAAGAATATGTTGCCCATTTTCATTATCGAGCGCAGCCGTCGTATCGCCAGGCTGTTGCCGTTGTAGGTCTGTCTCATCTGCATTGCCACGAATGCCCCCGTGCCTGCCATCATCATCCATGCCGCAGGCTTGCGTATGGCGAGTACGTATGCCACTGCCGCCACCGCCATCAGCACGGCTCCTGCCACCATTACGATGCTCTCTGCCTTACTCAGTTGTCTCATCTTCCTGTGTGAATAGTTGCTTGTCGTCAGAAAGCACGAAGATGTCCTCGTCGTCTGCTTTCATGAAGTATCTCTCGCGTGCTATCTTCTCTATTGCTTTCGGGCTGGTTTCCAGTTCGCGCAGTCTTGCCGTGTTCTCCTCATATTTCACGTTGTACTTGTCGATTTGCTCGTTCAGGTCGCGGATTTTGCTTTCCAGCCTTATCCTTTTAAAGAAACTGTTCTCGTCAAGCACTCCGACCACCAGCACTCCGGCGACCAGCACTATCCAGTACTTGTTGTGTCCGAGGAATGCCACAACTGAGTTCAGTCTGTATTTCATGTCCTTATCCTTTACGTCGTTTTGTCGCGGCTGTTTTTCTCACTCGTTGTTTGCGAAGCGTTGCCATGCCAGTTGCTCGTATTTTGTCCCTGGCTTTCCGTAGTTTGCAAACGGATAGATGCTGATTCCCCCGCGCGGAGTGAACAGTCCCCTCACCTCGATGTATTTCGGGTCCATCAGTTTTATGAGGTCTTTCATTATTATGTTCACGCAGTCCTCGTGGAAGTCGCCGTGGTTGCGGAAACTGAAGAGGTATAGTTTCAGGCTCTTGCTCTCCACCATTCTCTCCGCCGGGATGTAGCTTATCCTTATCTCCGCGAAGTCCGGCTGCCCTGTTATTGGGCATAGCGTTGTGAACTCCGGGCAGTTGAACCTCACCCAGTAGTCGTTCCCGGGGTGCTTGTTCTCGAAGGTCTCGAGCACCTCGGGGGCATAGTCGTCGCGGTATCCCGTCTTTTCCCCGAGTGCCTGCAGTCCTTCATCCTTGCGCGTGCCGTTGTTCATAGCCCCAATTCTATTTTTGCGACAAAGTTACTAACTATTTTCCTTTTTGCAAAATAATGGGGCGCATATCATTGTTTTTTTTCGCGAACGCGCCCTTGCTCCCGAACTTCCCTCTTGCTGAGGCTGGTGTGCTGTCCTTTCTTGCCGGGGCGATTCTCTTCTGTCCGGGCAGGTAATACCCGTAGTAATATGAATCCCAGTCGAATTCGCCCCTTGCCCTTAGGTCGAAGACGATGTCCTTGTTTGTCCCGTCGTCCATGTGTCCGGAGAAATACCAGTCGCCGAGGCTGTAGTCATAGATATACACCGGCGCGTAATCCGTGTCGGCATAGCGCAGCTCGATGACACCGTTGCTCACGCGCCATTCGAAATCGCTGTACCAGTAGCTGCCGTACGGGTCGTTGATGTCGTAGTCCACCTCCGATCCGGTGCCCCTCGTAAGGTAGTAGTCGTCGCTGTAGAAGGCGATAACCGTGCTGAAGTCGTCGCCGGCCAGTCCCCACCGGTCCTCGTAGTATGTGCTTATCGTCCCCTCCCAAGTCTTGCAGAACGACCCGGAGAGTGTGTGTGCGATATTCTCGTCTTCGCACGATGATAGTGTCACCGCCGCCATAGCCACCGCTGCCAATGTATAGATTATCTTTTTCATAACTTTGTTGTTTTATTTGTTTATCTGCTGCAAAGATAGCATTTTTCCGCGACTTGCCGTTGATAAAATCCCGAAAAACGCGTAGGAATATCCATACTGTTGCGGGGGATAACCCTATCTCGCGGTGTGGTGGCGCGGCATAAGGAAATCGTGATGCCGCAGGAAAAACCTGCCCCAGAGGCTTGCCCCATTCATAAAAAAAACTAAAACCGCCATCATGTATGCGTTGTTTGCGTCTTTTTTACTACCTTTGCATTACAATAAATATAGCAACAAATCACATGATGGAAATGAAAACAGTTTATGATTTCTCTGTCAAGGACAGGAAAGGCGCGACAGTGTCGCTGAAAGAGTATGCCAACGAGGTGTTGTTGATTGTCAACACGGCAACTAAGTGTGGGTTCACACCGCAGTACGAAGAGCTTGAGAAACTCTACGAAAAACATCACGGGCAGGGCTTCGAGATCCTCGATTTCCCGTGCAACCAGTTCGGGCAGCAGGCTCCCGGCACAGACGAGAGCATCCACAGCTTCTGCAAGATGACATACGGCACAGAGTTCCCGCGCTTCAAGAAAATAAAGGTGAACGGGGATGACGCCGAGCCGCTGTACAAGTTCCTCAAGGAACAGAAGGGCTTCGCAGGCTGGGACATGTCGCACCCCATAGCGCCGGTTCTCGACAAGATGCTCGGCGAGGCAGACCCGCAGTACAAGGAGAAGGCTGACATAAAGTGGAATTTCACGAAATTCCTCATCAACAAGAAAGGCCAGGTGGTGGCACGCTTCGAGCCGACAGAGAAGATAGAGAACATCGAGAAACAAATCATAGAACTTCTTTAAAACCAATACATGCCGTCTGGCCGCGCACAACGCACGGCAGGCGGCATGTGATGCTGAAATGAAACATACAAAATGCTTGATCGTGGGCAGCGGGCCAGCAGGGTACACCGCTGCCATATATGCCGGCAGGGCAAACCTCAGCCCGGTGGTGGTGTGCGGAATGCAGATGGGCGGACAGCTGACCCAGACAACAATCGTGGAGAACTTCCCAGGCTATCCGGAAGGCGTTGACGCCAACCAGATGATGACGGAGATGCAGCAGCAGGCCGCACGCTTCGGCGCGGAAATCCTCACTGGGTCTGTCACCGATGCCGACTTCTCCGCAAGACCGGCCGTCGCGACACTCGACAGCGGCGATAAGATAGAGGCCGACACGGTGATCGTGGCGACGGGAGCCTCTGCGAAATACCTCGGGATGCCAGACGAGGATAAATACAACGGGCGGGGCGTGTCGGCGTGCGCCACATGCGACGGATTCTTCTACCGCAAGAAGGTTACGGCGGTCGTCGGGGGCGGTGACACCGCGTGCGAGGACGCGCTCTATCTGTCGCAGCTGTGCAGCAAGGTCTTCCTCGTGGTGCGCAAGCCTTTCCTGCGCGCTTCGAAGATAATGCAGGAGCGCGTGATGGCTGCCGAAAACATAGAGATACTTTTCGAGCACAATGCCACGGGCCTCTACGGGGAGAACGGCGTGGAGGGCATGCACGTCGTAAAGCGCAAGGGCGAGCCCGACGAGCAGCACTACGACGTGGCGATAGACGGCTTCTTCCTCGCCATAGGCCACAAGCCGAACAGCGAGGTGTTCGCCAAGTGGGTGGATACCGACGAGGTGGGATACATAAAGACCATCGGCACCACACAGCAGACACGCACGCCGGGACTGTTTGCCGCAGGCGACGTGTGCGACCCCACCTACCGGCAGGCCGTCGTGGCAGCCGGAACAGGATGCAAGGCGGCACTCGAGGCGGAACGCTACCTGCAAACACTCTGAAACGTGAATTTGACGTGAATCTGACGTATATTTAACGTAAATTTAACGTGAATTTGACGTAAATTGAACGTAAATTGAACAACTGTGGAATATACAGTATTTACGTCAAATTTACGGATAATTTACGACTATTTACGTTAAAAAACATGAATTGAACGTAAATTGAACGTAAATTTGACGTAAATTAAACGTTAATTTGAACGTAAATTCACGTTGGCGAAGCGGATGTTGATTTGGAGATAAAGGAATTATTGTTGGAGTATGCCAAGTCGCGGCAAGTTTCCGCGCTGGCGCACATACTGGAAGACAAATCATCAGAGAACGTTTTCCTGCAAGGGCTTGTCGCCTCCGCCGCGCCTATGATGTTCGCCGCTGCGGCGATGAAGGTCAGCAAGACAATACTTTTCATACTCCAGGACGCCGACGAGGCGGCATATTTCTACAACGACCTGAAGCAGATGATGGGCGCGGAAAAGGTGTTCTTCTTCCCGTCGTCATACCGCAGGCAGGTGAAATACGGGCAGCGCGACGCGGCAAACGAGATACTGCGCACCGAGGTGCTCACCAGACTGCAGTCCGCAGCCGGGACATCGTACATCGTCTCGGAACCTTCCGCCGTCGCCGAGTTAGTGGTGTCGAAGAGGCTTCTCGACGAGAGGAGCATATCAATCGCCGTGGGACAGACCGTCGACACGACGCAGATGAGGCACACGATGCTCGACTTCGGCTTCACCGAGGTTGACTATGTGTATGAGCCGGGGCAGTTCGCCACACGCGGGAGCATCGTCGATGTGTTCAGCTACAGCAGCGAATATCCGTTCCGCATCGATTTCTTCGGCGACGAGGTTGACTCCATACGCACCTTCGAGGTGAAGACCCAGCTGTCGCGCGAACGCCGAGAGCGGGTCGCAATCGTGCCGGAGATGGCAACGCTGACCAACGACAAGACACCGTTCCTGCAATTCCTGCCGGAAGACACCGTCATTGCCATGAAGGACTTCATATATGTCCGCGAGACGATAGACCGCATCTACCGCGAGGGATTCTCGCGGCAGGCACTTGCCGAGCGCGCCGAGGGACTCACGGAGATGGAACAGCACGCGCTGACGACGCAGATGACGGCGGAAAGCACGCTCTGCCCGGGGACGCAGTTCACAGAGGACGCGCTGCGATTCAGGCGCATAGAGTTTGGCAACAAACCGGCTGCCACGCCGCAGGCAACGATAAAATTCGACATATCGCCGCAGCCATTGCTGCACAAGAACTTCGACCTGCTCAGACAGACGCTCGAAGACTACACGCTGAAAGGATACAAACTGTTCATACTCGCTGACAGCGCAAAACAGCACGAGAGGCTGAAGGGAATTGTCAGCGAGCAGTTCGGGCCGGTTAGCCCGACGATACACGAGGGCTTCGCGGACAACTCACTGCGGATGTGCCTGTTCACCGACCACCAGATTTTCGACCGTTTCCACCGCTACAGCCTCAAGTCAGACGCGGCGAGGGCGGGCAAGATGGCTCTCACCATGAAGGAACTGCAGGATATGGAGATAGGCGACTTCGTGGTGCATGTGGACTTCGGCGTGGGAAAATTCGCGGGACTGGTGCGCACGCCGGTGGGGCAGACCTACCAGGAGGCAATACGCATTGTATATCAGAACAACGACAAGGTCGACGTGTCGATACACTCGCTGTACAAAATCAGCAAGTACCGCCGCCACGACACCGACAAGCCGCCACGGCTGTCAACACTCGGGACAGGGGCATGGGACAGGATGAAGGAGCGGACGAAGAAGAAGATAAAGGACATCGCACGCGACCTGATAAAACTGTATGCCGAGCGACGGAGGGAGAGGGGCTATGCCTTCGCCGCCGACTCGTTCATGCAACAGGAACTGGAGGCAAGCTTCCTCTACGAGGACACCCCGGACCAGCTGAAGGCGACAAACGACGTCAAGGCCGACATGGAGGCACCTCGCCCGATGGATCGCCTGGTGTGCGGCGACGTGGGCTTCGGAAAGACGGAGGTGGCAGTGCGCGCGGCGTTCAAGGCGGCGTGCGACTCGAAGCAGGTGGCGGTGATGGTGCCGACCACGGTGCTAGCATACCAGCACTACCAGACGTTCAGAAAACGACTCGAGGGAATGCCCGTCAGGGTCGATTACCTGTCGAGGGCGCGATCGACAAAGCAGACGAGGCAGGTGCTCGAGGACCTCGAGCAGGGGAGGATAGACATAATCGTAGGAACGCACAAACTGATCGGCAAGACGGTGAGGTTCAAGGACCTCGGACTGCTCATCATCGACGAGGAACAGAAATTCGGAGTGGCGGTGAAGGAGAAACTCCGAAAGATGAAGACAAACGTTGACACACTCACCATGAGCGCAACGCCGATACCGCGAACCCTCCAGTTCTCGCTGATGGGCGCAAGGGACATGAGCATAATACAGACACCGCCGCCAAACCGCTTCCCCGTGCAGACCGAGGTGCATACTTTCGACAGGGAGGTCATCGTCGACGCGATAAACTTCGAGATGAGCCGCAACGGACAGGTGTTCTTCGTCAGCAACCGCATAAACTCACTGCCGGAGATAGCAAACCTTATTAAAAACAACATACCGGACGCACGCATCGCAACAGGACACGGGCAGATGAAGCCGGAGGAACTCGAGAAAACGGTGATGGGATTCATGAACTACGACTACGACGTGCTGCTCTCGACAACCATCGTGGAGAACGGCATCGACATCCCGAATGCCAACACCATAATAATAAACGACGCACAACGCTTCGGACTGTCAGACCTGCACCAGATGCGGGGGCGCGTGGGACGCAGCAACAAGAAGGCGTTCTGCTACCTGCTCGCACCGCCGCTGTCGTCGCTGTCGCAGGAGGCAAGGCGGAGGCTCGAGGCACTCGAGACGTTCTCGGAACTGGGCAGCGGCTTCAACCTCTCGATGCAGGACCTTGACATACGGGGCGCGGGAAACCTGCTCGGCGCGGAACAGAGCGGGTTTATGGAGGACCTCGGGTATGAGACTTACCATAAAATACTCACCGAGGCGATGGTGGAACTACGGGATGAGGAGGCGGCGCAAACGCAAGGGGAGGACGGCGGCGCGAAGACCGGCGGCGAGCCTCACGGCGGCGCGGCGCGACCCGGCGGCACCGGGGACTGCTGGGTGGCGGAATGCTCCGTCGACAGCGACCTCGAGATGTATTTCCCCGACACATACGTGCCTTCGTCGTCAGAGCGCATGCTGCTATACCGCGAGCTCGACCTGATAAAGAACAACGAAGGCCTGAAACAGTACCGCGCAAACCTGATCGACCGCTTCGGGCCGGTGCCGCGCGAGGGCGAGGAACTGCTGCAGGTGGTGACACTGCGGAGAGTGGGCAGGAGGCTGGGATGCGAGAAGGTGACAATGAAAAACGGGCAGATGATTCTGTATTTCCCCGGAAACGCGATGAGCCGGTATTTCCATAGCCGCACGTTCGGGAATATAATCGACTTCATGAAGGCAAACGTGAAGCGGTGCCGGCTGCGCGAAGCACCCAGACGATCTATGGTTATAGAAGGTGTCGCGTCAGTGGGAGAGGCGGTGAAAATCCTTCGCGGGATGGAAAACTTCAAGGGAAACTCTTGAAAACGCGTGATGCAGGCAAGCGGCTGAAAGCAGACGGGGAACGGGTTGGCAAGACGGAATGGGAAAACCAGTGTCGTAATGACCGGTTTGCGTCAAATCAGCAAGGACAACACTCCCGATGGATGATGAAGGGTGTCACGGAAACATGTTTCAGGCATCCGCACTTGCGTCCAATCACCGTGCAAACACGGCGAATTTACAATGCAAATACGGCGAATTTGCAATGTAAATACGGCGAATTTGCTCGTCAAACACGGCGAATTTGCTCGCCAAACACGGCGAATTTGCTCGTCAAACACGGCGAATTTGCTCGTCAAACACGGCGAATTTGCTCGCCAAACACGGCGAGATTGCATCTCCGCTCGTATCAAAGCGCAGTCCGGAATTTCGTCTGTCAGGTTGATAAGGCATGCAAAATGACAAGCCTTTCCATGCCGGCAAGCGGCTGCAAGCAGCCGCCGGGGGCACTGATTGCCAAGTCGAGATGGAAAAATCGGTGTCGTAAGGACCGGTTTGGGTACAATGTTCGATTTCAGGTTAAATATGTGTAAAAATTCGGTAAATGTTTGTTGTTATTCAGTGTTTTTTCATAACTTTGCACAGAGTTATGAAAATTCATACATTTATATATAAAACATACCTTGTAAAGGTAGCAGCACGCAGGCAACAATATGATAAGGATTGCAGCACGCGGGCGTTAACAAACGTTACTGCCCCCCCCCCTGTTTGTTAACCTTCGTTCACGAACCGCGCTCTGCAAATCACCATTTGCAAATAAGTTTGGTATAAATTCCGCACACGGCTTACAAATAAACCATGTGCGGCAATAATGTATGCTCACAACCAAACTGTATAAAATATAACAATTAAATAATTACTTAAAATCATGAAGAAAAATTACAAGACAAAGCGACGCAGTGCATGGCTCACGCTTGTGCTGCTGATGATAACGGCTCTGCCAGTCAACGCGCAGAACGTAAGAGACAGATTCCAAGTCGATAATGGCTATTGGTATGAGGTGGTGGATGCCCAGGAGAAAACCGTGAAAGTAACATGGGCAAACTCAAATGCTGCAACGGCGCAAGCAACACGGCAGGTGTTAGCCAGTGAAACGGCTGACCTCCCTAATGAGTGGAAAGGCTACAACGGGACACCGAAAGTTACGTTAGAAGAAGAATTGAAACCAGGAATTTATACTGACAAAACTCCAGAAGCAGAAACAAAACATAATATTCATGTAGTAATCATTCCGGCAACTGTCAAGCATAACAATATTGACTGGACAGTGGTAGCCATCGGCTCCTATGCATTCATCAATGAAAGGGGAATTGATAAAGTGGAGCTTCCTGAATCGATAAAAGCCATTGAGGACGCCGCCTTTTATCAGTGTAGTGTTAACACTTTGAATTTCCCAGCAAGCCTGAAGTACATCGGTTGGCGTGCCTTCTACAAGACCAATTTGGCACCTTATATAATTGAAAAAAAAGGTAGCACAAAGAAATTTAAATATTCTAAAAAAGATCAACCTATCCAAATTCTTGGTGCAACTGCCATAGGCCCCCAAGCCTTTGAGGGAAGTTTTTCAAAGTCAAAATTTGAGTGTCCAAATATAACATTCGTGGGATATCAGGCTTTCAAGGGAGACAAATTTAATATAACAACACCCATCCCTGCAACAGCAAAAATTGGCGAAGCAACCACAGCAGATGCCACAATTAAAGCGATGTATAACAATCTCGACCCTGCTGTTACTGACTATCGGTCGGGTGTGGAATCCTTTGCAGAATATTCGTATGATCTAAGTTCTTATAGATTGGGTAGAATAGTTACACCTGTTTTGGCAGAGGGTCCAAAAACGATCCCAGCAGGCATGTTTGAAAAAGCCTTTATTAAAAAAGATAATTTTTTCATTCCTCTTTCTGTGACTACTATAGAAGAAAGAGCTTTCGCAAATACGGGTATCATCAGTTTCAACGAATTGTCTGTAGTAACGAAGATTGGTGCAAGGGCTTTTGAAAATGGCGTTATGTCAGGTGATTTTGTGATTGGAGAGCAAGTTGAGGAAGTAGGCGATGGTGCCTTTGCGGGAAATACCAAACTGACAGGATTTACCTTGAAGGGTACTGCCAACTGCAAGGTTGGTGCGGGAATTCTTGAAGGTTGCCCCGAATTAGAATTTATAGACTTGCGCAACATGAACAGCGCAGATGCCAAAAGCAAGCTGAAGAATTTGTCGCGAGCATTTAACACGGCTGCCAATCCGAACAAGACTATCACGGCAGGACTACCAACCCACACCCTCGTGTTTCTTCCCAAAGCACAGGGCATCACCATTGCAGCAGGCCAGGACGTGAACTTTGTCAGGAGCGACGGCACATGCACCAAGCTGAGCTTGCAAGATGGTGCAGAATACGAGTTCCTTTGTGACATCACAGCGAACGAAGTGGTTTACAACAGATGCAACATGACCATTAACAACACAACCATAGATCGTGGTTACAACACCGCATTAGCAGTTGCTCATTATGAGGGAGATAATTCCCTGTCCTCCTACCGCGACTTCTCGCCCTTTGCCTCTGGCAAGAACTGCTTCACCATCTTCCTGCCATACGCCGTGACATTACCACAGGGCATTCGTGCATACAACCTGTATAAATATGGAGAAGATGTAACTAAAAACGAATGGGGGGAGGTATTATCTCGCAAAGAGTATTATGTGTTCAAGTCAATCCCCGACGGCAGCACGCTCGATGCGAACAGACCTTATCTGCTGCGCATCACCAATGGTAGTAATAAATTCAGCTCGAATGACTTTCATGCCACCACTACTCCCGTACAAATAGCTGCATCTGGCAACGACAAGTATAAGATAAGTGGAAGATTAAAGCCAAAAGTCTTTATCCAAGCCACGTCTGACCAGAGCTACTACTTCACTGGCAGCACCGAAAAGATTCCACGTGAAAATGAAATATCTGATGTACAGTATCATCCTTGGACGCTGGGCCGCGATGAAAATGGAAACGATATATGGAAAAGAATGCCGGACAAGGACGGTTTTGGTACATTCATACCACCATTCCGAGGAATTATTATGCCTAAATCTGCTATTAGCGCTGTCACGCAGCTTGTGTTGCTCTCGGAAGGCGAGGCTACGGGCATCAACGATGTGACAGGAAACACCGATGCACAGCAAGGCGCACAGCGCATATACACTATGGACGGCCGCTATGTAGGCACAAACTTCGACAGTCTGCCATCTGGCATGTATATTATAAAGGGTAAGAAAACATTAAAGACGAAATAAATATGAATACTGAAGATAAAAACATAAACAACGCTGCCGGCGGCAGGCGCGCATACCTGCCGCCACGCACCGGGATAACCAAGATGAGTGCAGACTGCGGCTTTATGAAAGACGAACTGATCTCAATTCCAAGGAAAGATGAAAATACAGGGGAGGCATATTCAAAGCAGTGGCAGGACGACATGGAGATGTGGGACGAGGACGACAGCCAAAATAATGATTGAGGTGGCACATGTGTCACACCTCCCGGCATCCCATGCCGGGTAGGGCCATGACAACCGCCATGACATCAAACAGAGTGGGAGGAAACAATCGTTTTCCTCCCACTCCGTTTTATCCCAAATGTGGTTATCAGTCCCTGCGGAAGATGTCGCGCGTATATACCTTGCTGCGCACGTCGTCGAGTGACGTGTCGTAGCGGTTGGCAATGATGGCATTGCTCATCTGCTTGAACTTGCCGAGGTCGTTGACCACCTTGCTGCCGAAGAACGTGCTGCCGTCCTCGAGAGCCGGTTCGTAGATCACCACCTGCGCGCCTTTTGCCTTGATGCGTTTCATGACCCCCTGTATGCTTGACTGCCGGAAGTTGTCGGAGTTGCTCTTCATGGTGAGGCGGAAAACGCCCACCACGACCGACCGCTCTTCCGCCGGGCTGAAGTCGCCACGGTTGTAATAGTCGTAGTAGCCGGCCTTCTTAAGCACCCTGTCGGCGATGAAATCCTTGCGCGTGCGGTTGCTCTCCACGATGGCCTCGATGAGGTTCTCCGGCACGTCGCGGTAGTTTGCCAGCAGTTGCTTGGTGTCTTTCGGCAGGCAGTAGCCTCCGTAGCCGAACGACGGGTTGTTGTATTGGTCGCCGATGCGCGGGTCGAGGCACACTCCCTTTATTATTGCGGCGGTGTCGAGGCCCTTCATCTCGGCGTAAGTGTCGAGTTCGTTGAAATAGCTCACTCGCAGCGCGAGGTATGTGTTGGCGAACAGTTTCACCGCCTCTGCCTCCGTCAGTCCCATGAACAGCGTCTCGATCTCTTTCTTCGCCGCTCCCTCTTTCAGCAGCGAGGCGAAGTCGTGCGCGGCAGCGACGAGCCGCCCGTCGCCCATCACCGTGCCTACGATGATGCGCGACGGGTAGAGGTTGTCGTATAGTGCGCGGCTCTCGCGCAGGAACTCCGGTGCGAAGATGATGTTGTGCGAGTTGTATTTTTCGCGCACATGCTCGCAGAAGCCAACCGGTATGGTGCTTTTTATCACCATTATTGCGTCTGGGTTCACTTTCATCACCAGTTTGATGACCGCCTCGACGGCTGATGTGTCGAAGAAGTCCATCTGCGAGTCGTAGTTTGTCGGGGTCGCTATGACGACGAACCCGGCATCTCTGTATGCCGCCTCTGCGTCGAGTGTGGCGCGCAGGTGCAGTTTTTTGGTGGCAAAGAACTCCTCCAGCTCGTGGTCTGCTATCGGCGACTGTCGCTTGTTCACCATGTCGACTTTCTCGCTTATCACGTCCACTGCGGTTACCTCGTTGTGCTGCGCGAGCAGCGTTGCTATCGAAAGGCCGACATATCCTGTGCCGGCAACGGCTATTTTTCTCATGTCCTTTGCTTTTACATTTTAGTGAAATATAATCTCAGATGCTCTGTTGACAGCGTCATCTTCTTTGATGTCAGGGTCTCTATCTTGAAAATTTGCTCCATCGCGCTCACCCCGAAAGGCGCGAGCATTTCCGCGTCGTTGACCGGCGTGTCGCCAGACTCGCGGTCGTTGATGAACGGTTCGTAGACCCTCAGCATGTTGTCGGAATGCTCGAAGCGGAACATGAAATCGAATGCCTCGTTGTCGCGGTCGCTCATGTTGACGAACCTTGCCTGCACGCCCCAGAACAACAGTCTGTGCGACAGGTCGCATTTTCCGCCGGTGGCAATGGTGTCAACGGCCGTGAGATGCCAGAAGCCATCGAGTTTCCCGTTGCCGGAGGTCTCCAGTGTGCAGCCGGCAAGCATCGCCGAGATGCCGGCAAGCACCGCCAGGATCAGTGATAGTGTTGTTTTTCTTTTCTCCATGCCGTTCCGTTTATATTTTTATATTACAATAGTCCCGACTTGCTTATCGTCAGTTGCACGCCGTAGTTGTGCCCAAGTATGCTGCCCATGTCTGCGCCGAAGGCGCCCATCACGCTCCAGCCTTTGAGGCTTTTGCCGAACATGTAGGTCGCCTCTGCCATCACGCTGACGTTGTGCCGTGGCTTGGTGTATGGCGAGTTGTATGTCCCCAGTCCCTCCTGGTATGTTGCCAGGAGGCGGTATGCGAGGTTGTCGTTCGGTTTTCCGCTCACTCCGAGATGGAATGCCACGAAGCGGTTGTCCTTCACCTCGACCGTCCCGTCGTCATTGTATATCGGCGAGCGGTATAGCGGGTTGCCCATCACCTGCCCCCAGTGCTGCCATCCGGGGTAAATGTGGTGGTTGTAGTAGTTGTCGCGGCCGCTGACGTGGTCATTCAGCGATGGCGTGTGGTCGTGGTACACCGGGCCGCTCTGGTATTTTGAGTATATGTATTCCAGCACCACGGCTTTCAGCCATTTGTTGTATTTGTAGTGAAAGTCGATGCCGAGCATGGTGTCCTTGAAGTCGTAGATGAAGAAGCGCATCTTCTTTTTCTTGTTCCATTCGTCACCTGTCCCGTAGCCGTTGTAGTCTGCCTGGAACATTGCGGAGTGATCCTCGAAGAACTTGTCGGCATATACGCCAATCCTCCACGAGTCGGCATCGTAGTTTACGCGCAGCAGCCACGACCCAAGGTTGTTGCCCTCGTTGTTGTGGTATGTGGTCTCGTTGGCGTCGCCGCCGCCGGGTACAAATGCGTGCCAGAAGGCGCTGAATGACGTTGAGTTCTCCAGCACGTTCATGTTGCCCCCCGTTCCCGGCTTGTACATCGTTCCCCCGAACTGTGATGCCATTTCCAGTCCGCACTCCAGCGACCATGGTATGAACAGGTCCTCGTTTCCTATTTTCAGGTATCCCGCCTTGCTGTGGTACAGCACATCGTCTGTGTATCTGCTCTTTCGCCGCGTGAAGTCGTGCTGCCACCCGTCGTCGGTGAATTTCCCGTATGCGATGTGTCCTTTCAGGTGCAGCAGCCCTCGCGTGTGAGGCACTTCCCAGTATTCCGGCAGTGCGAGGCGCACCTGCGGCACCGGTCGCGCGTTGGTGCCGAATGTCTGCGCGCCGCTCGAGAGGGCGCCGTCCTTCATCTCCATGTCGTGCTGCTTGCTTCCCACGGTGAGTGTGCCGCTCAGCCACCGCACCTCGGCGTATGCCTGCTGCACGATGAACTTGCTCGTGTAGTTGAACGGCACGGCAACGTCAAGCGCGCAGCCCACTCCCCAGCGTCTTGCCGAGTCGGCGCGCAGCGGCCGTGACATAGCGGCGCGTAGATAGCCGTTGCTCTTCTCAAGGCTGCTCAGGCCGTGCTTGTTGGCATTGAGCCACAGTGGGGTGGCGTTGCGCGCGAGCGAGCCTTGTGCCTCCACCATGTATTCAAGCCCGCATGATCTGCCGGATTTCGGTTTCGTGACTTTTTCCTGCGACCATGCGCTGACCGATGCCATGACGCAGACCAGCAGTAATATTGTTTTCCCGTTCATAGATATATCGCAGATGTCTTTAGCTGTCACATCATACAACGTGTGCGCCACGTTTTTAGTATGATGCCATTTGTAATATTTCATGCCGCCGCTCAGTTCAGTCCCCATGCGCTTGTTGACACGCTTGCCTCGACCTTGTCCTCGATGTTGTCCGGCAGGTTGCAGAAGAAGTCAATGCCCGTGATCTTTTCCAGCTCGTCGATGCTCTTTGCATATATCTTCAGTTTGTCGTTGCTGCGGTCTATGTTCTCGTTCTCCATCCAGAAGCCGATTGCGCGGTAGCCCATGGCGTTCTTCAGCAGCAGGGCGCAGAAGAAGTACTTTGGTGCGATCAGTTTCCCACTGATGCGTTTTATGATGTTTTCCTCGTCGTCTATCGTTCCGCCTTTGCAGACATACAGTGTGTCCTCATTGTTCCTCGGTGTCCACTTGCGTATCTTGCTCTCGAGTTTCTCCCATATCCCTGCGTTGAACTTATTGTACTGCGGCTGCATGTTGCTCAGGTAGAATGTCTGCTTGTTTGCCTCGTATGAGTACTGCCTGTCTGCCGACGGGCAGACGTGTCCGTGGTCGAATCCCGAGCGATAGAAATAGTCACGGTCGAGATAGAGTCCCTTCTCCTCGAGGACAGGGTCGAAAGGGTAGCCGTTATATGTGTCGTACCTCCCGGCGTTCCCCTGGTAGCCTTTCCGCATCTGGTAGCACGACCACCGCTGCGACTTCTTGTTGATGTCCCATTCTATGGCATAGTTGACTCCGTAGGCATCGCTTGTCTTGTGCACCACGACGATGTTGCTGCCCTTGTCTTTCAGGTGTGGAAATTCAAGGCGCGTGATTTCCGGCGGCATCCCTGCGGCCACGATGTTCTTGTTCGTGTTTTTGCTGCCGTTGCCTCCGTTTCCTCCAGCCTGGTTGTCGTCTGTGTCGCTGCCGCATCCATGCAGCGTGAGGATTGCCGTGGCTGCAAGTAAAAGTAAGTTCTTGGCTCTCACAGTGAATGATGTTTATGCCTGTTCAAAAAAAAGACGCGTCAGAGTGTATATGCAACTACACCCTCACGCGTCGGAATTACAGTATAATATGTATGTGTTATTTCTTGGAGGTACTCTTTGCGTAGCGGCTCATGAAGCGGTCAACGCGACCTGCTGTGTCAACGAGCTTGCTCTTGCCTGTATAGAACGGGTGTGAGGTGCTTGAGATTTCCAACTTTACCAAAGGATAAGTCTCTCCTTCAAATTCCACAGTCTCGTTCGACTTGCATGTGGATCTCGAAAGGAACATATCGCCGTTGGACATATCCTTGAATACGACGGGGCGATAGTTTTCCGGGTGAATACCTTTTTTCATTTCTTTACTTGTTATTATTTTGTTTGTTATTATCTGTCCTTTCGCGCTATGATGCGTTATGGGCTGCAAAGTTACTGATAATCCCTGAACTCTCCAAACATTTGCCATTCTTTTTTTATTGTGGAATTTTGCGCCGCCTGTTTTCGCATGACGGCATGACAAGGCATTTCCGTTAAAAATAAAAAAGATTTGTGTTAAACTTCCTGATATTCGTTGCCGTTACGGCGGTTTGGAATAAATTTGTGGTGAATATATATTTTTCCATTACACCGAGCACCTGGTGAAGACTACTCGCAGTCTTGCCCTCGCGTGCGAAGGACAGTAAAAAAAACAAGCACTGTATTACAGATATGCGTTCGTTCCATCATTTTATCATGGTGTCACTCCGTGGCATAGGGCAGGTGGTTTTCCAGGACAGTGCCCTCTCGGGACTGTTATTTCTCGCTGGTATATTTTGCAACTCGCTGACGATGGGCGTATTCGCCCTTGCTGGCTCTATGGTAGGGACCCTTGCGGCAAGGCTTCTGAGGTATGACGGCAAAGAAATCCGTGACGGGCTGTACGGCTTCAACGGAACACTTGCCGGAATAGCCGTCCCGTGTTTCCTGTCTGTCAACGTGTGGTCGGTCATGCTTATGGTGGTTGCTTCTGTCGCGTCAACACTCGTCGCGCATGTCTTCGGTAAGCAGAAACTTCTGCCTGGTCTCACCGCGCCTTTTGTCGTAATCACCTGGGCGCTGCTGCTCGTGGCATCTGTGTTCCCCGTGTTGCAGCCTGGCGTGCAGGCCGCTGGCGCTGGCGCAGTCGCCTTTGCCCCTGTCAGGGCGTTGTCTCTCGGCTACAGTCAGATAATGCTTCAGGGAGGCAGCATTTTCACCGGGCTGCTGTTCTTCGTTGCCATCGCGGTCAACTCGGTCAGCATGGCATGGAAGTCGGCATTGGCGTGCGTGCTGTCGCTAACTGTTGTGCTGCTTCCTTTCATAGGTGTGTCATCTGTCAATGACGGGATGTGGGGCTATAATGCGATTCTCGCCTTCTTGGCTGTTACGGACATAGTGCCGGTGTCGTCTTTCAGGCGCACAAAGGCATTTGCCGCATTGCTGCTTTCCTTCGTGTTCCAGTATGCCGGCATGAGGCTTGGTCTCGTCACCCTCACCGCGCCTTTCGTGCTGTCCGTGTGGGCTGTGGTGCTGTATGACAGATACATGAAATAACCCCAAATCGGTCATTACAACACAGATTTTTCAATTTCATCCTGGAAACCTGTTCC
>OKZM01000002.1_pt1 | contig 94325 bp, 75 predicted proteins | sample 1609131 | NCBI WGS metagenome assembly OKZM01 (sample SAMN02675049, study PRJEB24791) | human gut metagenome, SKBSTL061 | isolation source: stool | host: Homo sapiens | place: USA | reverse complement strand
CAAAGTGCGAATTCTTCAAACAAGTTTTGTAATTTTGCACTTGCTGGTTGACTCTACGTTGCATGGTCTTTGCAACGGCATCTTTGTAATCGTCAGTGTTTATCCTCGCGCCTCGAACTCACGGCGTATGCGCCCCGCGATTTCCCCGAGCTCCCCTTCCGTGAGTTTCAGTTTCTCCCTGCGGAAGTCCACGTCGGCCTCGCTCTGCATTGGGATAAGGTGTATGTGCGCGTGCGGCACCTCAAGCCCCAGCACCACCTGGGCCACTTTCCGGCAAGGGAAAGCCGCCTTGATGGCCACCGCCACCTTCTTCGCGAATACCTGAAACTCGGCAATCTCCTCGTCAGTGAGGTCGAAAATGTAGTCAACCTCCCTGCGCGGGATTACCAGCGTGTGCCCCTTTGCCAGCGGGTTGATGTCGAGGAAAGCGTAGAACTTGTCGCTTCCGGCACACTTGTACGACGGTATTTCGCCCGCTGCAATCTTGCTGAATATTGTCATGTCTGGATAAAAGTGTTAAAAGGTGAGTGTTCCGTGAAACAGCGGCGCAGGCATCCCGCGCCGGCCCGTCACACCGAAATCTTGTCTATGCGCAGTTTTATCATACCACTCGGTATCGTCACCTCCACCACATCGCCCACCTTGTGGTTGAGCAGTCCCTGCGCTATCGGCGTCGAGATGGATATTTTCCCCTCGCGCAGGTTTGCCTCGCTCTCGCTCACTATGGTGTAGGTCATCCTCGCCTTGTTTGCCATGTTCGTCATCTCCACCGTGGAGAGAATCTGCACGGCATCGTTGCTCAGGCGCGACGTGTCCACGACCTTGGCCCCGGCCAGTTGTCGCTTCATCGTGTTTATCTTGTTCTCGAGCTTCGCCTGCGCTTCCTTTGCAGCCTCATACTCCGAGTTCTCGCTGAGGTCGCCCTTGTCGCGCGCCTCGGCTATCGCGGCGGAAGCCTTCAACCTTTCCACCGACTCCAGTCTCTGTATTTCGGCAACGAGGTTGTCGTAGCCTTCCTGTGACATGTATGCCATAACTGATTATTTTTATTGTTGTTGTTTTTTATTCCACACAAGTGCCGCCGTGCATCCCCGGCGGCTTTCAGGGCATAACAAAAAAAAGTATTCCGGCATGAAATCACTACACCGGAACGCACATCATTGTTATTTCCTAATGGATACACCCGCTGCGGCACCGTTTCAACGCAGCAAACACCTTGCTTGCTCCCGGCGCCCGCACAGCCTTATCGTATTTTTCGCCACAAAGATAATGCTTTATTTCATAACAAGCAATTTTTTTGTCTTTTTTTAATCTTTTCTTTGTCCGTTCCGGGCAAAATGCTTATATTTGCAGGCGAAACAGATCACGGGGCATTAGCTCATCTGGCTAGAGCGTTTGACTGGCAGTCAAAAGGTGGCAGGTTCGAGTCCTGTATGCTCCACGTTATTCCGCAATACATAAAGACGGGGCGTGCCAAAACAGGCACGCCCTTGTGATTTCATGCAATCAACCATTGCAATGTCATTGTTTTCGTCACCAGTGCGCAAAAAGGAACGATGGAAAATCATATTTATGGAATTTTTGAGTACCTTTGCATCCGGGAATGTTTTTATCACAGACATGTCCGTACATATCGCAACACTTAGACCCAAACCGGTCATCAGAGCCCGGACTGATTGCAGCCGGGGAACGGGACTGCCAGGACGAAATGGGGAAAACAGTGTCGTGATGACCTGTCTGGGTTAAATATTGGAAGAAAAACACACATTATTAATATCAAGCAACAGATTATGAAAAACTCTACACTCAAACTGGCGGTGATCACGCTTGCAACCATGCTGTCGTCCTCCGCCTGCGCGCAACTCAACCCTGGTGACGTGGACAAGACCTACACTCCGGATTTCGACAGCAACATCATGGCAATGGCCATTCAGGATGACGGCAAGCACGTCTATGCCGGCGCATTCAAGAAAGTGGGCGGCCGCAGCGTGTGCGGGCTCGTCCGCCTGAACGGGGACGGAACGCCCGACGCCACCTTCAACGCGGGCGGCACGGGGTTTGACAACATAGCATCCGCCATGGGCGTGACAGCCGACGGGAAATTCATCGTGGCAGGCTCATTCACCAAATACAACGGCGAGCCGGTTGGGCAGCTGGTGAGGATAAACGCCGACGGGACGCTTGACAGGACATTCAACGGCAGCAACGCGTTCACACTCGAGGGCAGCCAGTTCACCAACGAGGTGCAACTGCAGCACATCGCCGTGATGCCGGACGGGCGGTTCTACGTGGCAGGGGGCTTCAACCGCGTTAACGGGAACCACGCGCCGCTAATAGCACGCTTCAGCGCCGACGGCGAATACGATGCGTCATTCCTGCCGACCGACAAGGAAATCCACCTGAAGTCATCGCCATACGTCGACGGCTTCTTCATGGACAACGACGGGGCGATATACCTCGGAGGAGCGTTCAGCGCCTACGGAGGCAAGTTCTCAAACAAGCGCATGGTGCGCATAACGCCGGAAGGCAAGCTGGACGACAATTTCCACCAGCCGGGCTTCGACGGCTTCGTCAAGTCAATCTCGCCCTACGGCGCCGATGGACTGCTCGTCGGCGGCGACTTCCTCGAGGTGAATGCCGGCGCACGGTTCCTCACCTGCGTCATAAACAAGGACGGAAGCCTGCGCGACGACTACAACTCGCTGCAATACCCGTTCACACAGAACCCAGAGGACGAGAGCCTCGCCGTGTTCGCGTCGCGTGAGGCCGGCGACAACGTCATAGTTGCCGGCGGAGATGTCAGCGTCATGTCCAACGCCTTCGTCTATGTCCTCAGCAAAGACGGGTCGAAGATGTCGGACGCGTTCAATTTCGGCGGCGGACCAAACGCCATCGTCACCTACATGAACGTTGACGGCAGAAACGGCTTCGCATACTTAAGCGGGTTCTTCACCGCATTTGACGGCTTCAACACCACATACTTTGTACGCGTGGCAGTTCCCAAGGAGGAGGACACAGCCATCTGCGGAGCCAAAGGCGGCGGAGACTCCTTCGTGGCACGCTACAACGGCGGCACATGGTCGGTGGAATGCGGCGAAAGACTTGCCGAGCTCAGGGTCACCGACATCACGGGACGCGAGATAATGGTGAAGAGAGCGCCGCAAGGCACATCGGCACGGATGCCGGTGACCGACGGGATTTACATCGTCACCGCCAAAGGCGTGTCGGGGAAGGCTTATGCCGTGAAGAAGGCAGTTAGGAACTGATTACGGCCAGCAAGCATGGCATGAGCACAGCACGCATGTCGCGCCCGGCCGGGCGCGACATGCGTGTGTCATATCACGGCTGCCGGATGCAGCGCCGGCACCCGTGGCGAGCAAAAAAACTTACGCGTATTATTTTGCCATCTCGGCGAAAAAAACTATCTTTGCACAATATAAGAAGAAAAAGAAAATGCAAGAAACAAGACAAAACCGCATAGCAAGGCTTCTGCAGAAAGAACTGAGCCTCATCTTCCAGAGCCAGACGCGCATGATGCACGGGACAATGGTCAGCGTGACAAGAGTGAAAATCAGCCCGGACCTGAGCATCTGCACGGCATACCTGAGCATCTTCCCGAGCGACAAGGGAGAGGAACTGATGAAGAACATCAACGCAAACGTCAAGACGATAAGATACGAGCTTGGCACGCGCGTGCGCAACCAAATGCGCATAATCCCCGAGCTGCGCTTCTTCATAGACGACTCACTCGACTATATCGAACACATAGACGAACTTCTGGGTAAATGAACTTACCACTGTACATAGCCCGCCGCTACCTCTTCTCAAAGAAAAGCACCAACGCCATCAACGTGATAAGCTTCATATCAATGGCAGGCGTGGCCGTGGCATCAATGGCGCTCATCATAACGCTGAGCGTGTTCAACGGCTTCCACGACCTCGTGGCGTCGCTCTTCACGACCATGGACCCGCAGCTCGTGGTGGTCCCGGAGACGGGGAAGAGCGTGCCGGCAGACGACCCGGCGCTCGACAGCATAAGGAGCATGCCGGAGGTGGAGGTGGCTATGGACTGCGTCGAGGACAACGCGCTCGCCGTGTATGGCGAACGGCAGGCAATGGTGAGGATAAAGGGCGTGGAGAAAAACTTCGCTGAACTCACGGAAATAAAGGACATCCTGTATGGCGACGGGGAGTTCGCACTGCAGGCAGCAAACCTGCAGTATGGCATAATCGGGATGCGCCTGGCAGAGACGCTCGGCACGTCGGCACGGTGGGACGGCTACCTCAAGGTGTTCGCGCCGAAACGCGAGGGACAGCTTGACATGGCAAACCCAACGGAGGGCTTCGTCGAGGACTCGCTGCTCTCGCCGGGAGTGGTGTTCTATGTCAGGCAGGCAAAGTATGACGCGAACTACATCATAGTGCCAATATCATTCGCACGGGAACTGTTCGGCCAGTACGGGATGATAACCAACCTCGAGCTGCGCCTGAAGGACGGCGTGCCAACAGACAGGGTGAAGGAAAGGATAAAATCCGTGGCGGGCGGCAGATACAAGGTGCTGGACCGCTACGAGCAGCAGGAGGACACGTTCAGGATAATGATGATAGAGAAACTCATGGCATACATCTTCCTGACGTTCATCCTCGCCGTGGCGTGCTTCAACATAATAGGGTCGCTCTCGATGCTGATAATCGACAAGCGCGACGACGTGGTGACGCTGCGCAACCTCGGCGCCACCGACCGGCAGATAACGCGCATCTTCCTGCTCGAGGGACGGCTCATTGCCGCCGTGGGAGCCGCCGCCGGTATAATTATCGGACTGGCACTGTGCCTCCTGCAGCACACGTTCGGCATAGTGAAACTGGGCAGCAGCAGCGGAATGTTCATCGTTGACGCCTACCCGGTGAGCATACATGCCACCGACGTGGCAATAGTTTTCGTCACGGTACTCGTGGTGAGCTTCCTCGCAGTATGGTATCCCGTGCGATATTTCTCGCGCAGGCTGCTCAGACAGTAGGCCCGCACGGGCAGCACGGCGGCAATGCCGCGCTGTGAGCAGGCGCGTCCCACGCCATGACAGCATCCCGAATGCCTGCGGACGGCTCGCCGTCGCACGTCTTCCGCCGGGCAAATTCGGCGTGTTTGCTCACCAAATTCGGCGTGTTTGCTCACCAAATACGGCGTATTTACCCGGCAAACACGCCGAATTTGCTTTGCCACAAACCAGTTATCAGGACACGTACTGACTGTTGTCGGTTGCCGGGAACTGGCTGGTTGTTGCTTTTTGCAGGCGCGCAGCGGCCCGCGTCAAGAAAAAAAACGACGCACAAGCAGCCGTTTTTTCAGCGGATTTTTATTTTTTTCATCACTTTTCATAAAAAAAACACGCAATTCATTTGCAATATAAAACAAATTATATATCTTTGCAGAAGATTTTTATGCGCCACTTCCGCACAGACAGCGGAGAACGTTCTGAAATCCCAACTTAAATTAGAAACACATTAGATGTTATTAACTTATTAAAATAAATATTATGGACGCAAACCAAATTGACCAGTTCCTGGCACTGAACAGCGAGAACCTCCCAGAGGAAAGGCTGAACGAAATCCGTGAATTACTCGCAAACGCAGACCCCAACAAGGCAAACATCCTCAACGCCACGCAGTTGAAAGGGAAGACGATGATGCTGATCATCTCAATATTCCTCGGAAGTTACGGAGTTGACCGCTTCATGCTGGGCGACACCACGATGGGTGTCATAAAGTTGCTCACATGCGGAGGATGCGGTATATGGACAATAATCGACTGGTTCAGCATCGCTAACAAGACGAAGGAGTACAACTACAACAAGGTTAGGGAGATACTCGGCTAAAAACAACGGTGGGGAAAACCACTGCCACAACTTAATCACAAAGACTATTTGCAGCGTGTGACATCACGCTGCGGATAGTCTTTTCTTTCCTACAAAAAATAGAAATCAGGGACAGTATGGATCAGAACAAAATACAGTTGTTCATGGTGTCAAACCAGGATAAGCTGCCTATGGAAATGATACCGTTGATAAGCAACAGGCTTGAGGCGGCCGACGACAGCAGGATGCCCGTGCTGATGTCGATGGACCTCAAAAGCCCTGTCGTTGCGCTGGTGCTCTCGCTTGTATTGGGTGGATTTGGCATAGACAGGTTCTACATTGGCGACAACACCAACGGGGCAATCAAACTTATTGTGGGACTCGTGGTGCTGCCCATCATATCCGTGGTTACGCTTGGCATCGGGTCATTGCTTTACTTGGGGTATGCCGTGGACTATTTCCTTATAATGGGAGCCGCGAAGAAGAAGAATGCCGAAAAACTGATGATGCTCATCTGATGACGGCGAGGGAGAACGGGAAAGGTCAGCTGGTGCTTAACATCGCATGGGCTGCGCTGCTGGTGTGGCTCGCCGTCAACTGGGATGAGGGCGGATACCGCAACACCGTCACCGTTTGCCCGACGAAACTGACGCTCGGCCTGCCGTGTCCCTCGTGCGGGCTGACAAGGGCTTTCCTCCTTGCTGCCCACGGGCGGATTGCCGATGCCGTGAGGATGAACATCAACGTGGTGTTAGCGGCGCCGGCATACATTGCCTTACCGCTGGCCGGCATCGCGGGACTTGCAACGCGGCGCAACCTGCAGCGGCGGATGATCGACGCCGTAGACAAATATATGAGGCAGTGGCGGTTCGTGCTGCCTTTTGCCATATTCGAGATTGCCGCCGAGGCTCTTAACTTGTACAACCATTTCACATGCGGAATGCCATGAGACAGTTGGCACAGGAAAACAAACATCAATGAAACGCACTTGCATCATTCTATATATAGCCGCCATGCTCACCGCCGTGTCTTGTGGCGGAGGAGGCAACAAGGCGGAAGTGGCGAGCGGGGAGATTAGCCACGCCGACGCGCTGCTCGATTCGGCGGAGGAGGCGCTTGACTCGGGGGACTTCGCAAACGCGCAAAAACTCGGGGAAAAGGCTCTCGCGATATACATAGAGAAAAACGACACCGCAAACATACGCGACTGCTACTCACACCTGTGCGTGTGCAACGCAAGGACAAGCAACACGGAAAGAGCCTTGACAATGGGGTTCAAGGCTCTGCAAATAGACAGCCTCAACAAGGACTACGAGGCGATGGGCTCCGACTTCAACAACGTGGCAGGCGTGTATCTTGCCATACAGGACGTGGAGAACGCGAGGAAATTCATAGACCGCTCGCTCGAGGCGGACCGCATATCCGGGACCAACCCGAGCGAGTCTGCCCACCTGGGCATCGCGTGCGAGGTTTACAACAAACTCGGAGAACACGAGAAGGCTCTCGGGTTTGCGGCGAAGGCATACGACATCGACAGGGAGGCCGGCGACTCGCTGAAAATGGCAAGGCGACTATCGCAGATGGGAGACGTGTACGCCAGCATGGGCGACTACGGGAAGGCCGAGGCAAACTACAAGACTTCCAACGCAATGATGGCAATGACACCGGGGGACATTTCAAAGTGCATAAACTACAAGCAACTGGGAAGCCTGTATATAAAGATGGGCAGGCCAGGCGATGCAAGGATGGCACTGCTCAAGAGCCTCAGGATGGCGGAGGAAAAAGGGGTGAAGTACCTGATGCAACTGAACTGCGAGAGGCTTGCGGAGCTGGACAAGGAAATGCGGCCGGCTGACGCACTGGAGTATTTGCAGAAAGCCTACGCGCTGAAAGACAGCATACACAACGAACACACCAACAGGCTGAAGGAGAACTATGCGGCAATGTACGAACTGGCGCAGAAGCAGGACACGATAAACAAGCAGGACACGGAACTAACGGAAAGGCTTGCAATGCTGTGGGGAGGCGGCATCGTCGTCGTGCTGCTGCTGCTGGTATGCGGGGTGCTGTTCTACATCTCGCGGCTGCGCGCCAAACAACAGAAGGAGCTGAACAGGTTCAACAAAACACGGCAGAACTTCTTCAAGAACATAACGCACGAGTTCATGACACCGCTGACGGTGATACGCGGACAGGCAAGCATGATGAGAAAAGACGAGAGCGACGACAACAAGACAAGAGGGTATGACGCAATCGTGGAACAGACGGATGCGATGCTGAAACTCGTGAACCAACTGATTGACCTGTCGAAAGTGTACCGCAATGACGAGAGCGACGTGTGGCGGTCCGGCGATGCAGTGGCTCTCACGCGGATGGTGGTGGAAAACCTGCGCACACACGCGGAAAGGAAACTGATAACCCTGGAGTTCGAGTCGAAGCAGCAGCACATAGAAATGGACTTCGTGCCGGGCATCATGAGGAAAATATTCAGCAACTTGATTTACAACTCGATAAAACTAACGCCACGCGGAGGTAGGATAATAATAACGATGAGGAGGGAGAACGGCTGGATCGTGACGAACATTGCGGACACGGGAGCAGGCATACCGCCGGAGAAACTGCAGCACATCTTCGAGCCAGACAACTCCGCAGGCATTGCCGGCGACGACGACAGCGGTGCAATGAAACTGGTGATGACGCAGCAAATGGTGCTGTCAATGAACGGCACAATCGAGGTGAAAAGCATCGTTGGGAAAGGGACACTGTTCACGTTCTCCATCCCACTGAGGCACTCAGACCGGGAACTGCCCAGGTGGATACCGGCAATGCTCGCGCCGGGGATGGCTGACACAAAGCAAGAGAAAAGGGAAGAACCAGGGAGGCCGGACGGAAAACTCATCGACAGCGTGGAGGACGGCGACAAGCCACTGGCGCTGATTGCCGAGGACAACGCCGAAGTGGCACGCTACATGCGCGAGCTGCTGCTGGAGAAACACCGCGTGATGTATGCGCCAAACGGACGGGACGCACTGGCAAAGGCCATGGAATATGTGCCTGACATAATACTCACAGACCTGATGATGCCGGAAATGGACGGCTACGAGCTGTGCCGCAACGTGCGCTCGTGCGCCCTGCTCAACCACGTTCCAATCATAATCGTGTCGGCACACGGCGAGCACCGGGAACTGATAAAGGGTTTCGAGGCGGGCGCCGACGCATACGTCACCAAGCCTTTCAACAGCGAGGAACTGCTCATGCGCGTGGAGAAACTGATCGAGCTGCGGAAACTGCTGCGCGAGAAGTTTTCAAACGCGCTGCTCGACGACACCGTGGAGAAGGTGGACACCACGGCCGCCGACCAGAAGTTCATGTCGCAACTGCACCAGATACTGCAGGCCAACATGAGCGACACGGCACTGGGGTCGGCATTTGTCGCGGAGAAGATGTTCACGAGCCAGAGACAACTGAACCGCAAGGTCAAGGCGCTGACAAACATTGACACCGCAACCTATATCCGCGAGTTCCGAATATTGTTCGCAAAGCAGATGCTGAAGAACACCGACAGCTCGATAACGGACATATACATGCAGTGCGGCTTCGACTCCCCATCCTACTTCTCGAAGGTGTTCAAGCAGTCAACAGGGATGACCCCAACGGAGTACAGGAAAAAGAATGCTCAGTGACCAGGCTGGACGGCATCACCGGCAACAGGCCATCACCATTTATGCATTGCAAAAAGCATCAGCAACGCAGTCTTTGACAACAACTGAAAAAAACGCCAAAGACTATATTTCTCTTATTATCACTTCGTTTCCCATTATAACACAAGAAAAAAGCAAACGTGCTGACAACCAGTGTTTTAATTTTTATTTTGTCCAGAAGATTACATTCCAAAGTTGTCAAAAAGTCCTTGTTGTTACATATTTTGTCCGCAGCATGACACGGAACGCGACAAAATCTTCGCATCTTTGCACCAACAGAAGTTTGATGACCAACACTACCAATATATGTATAATATGATGAAAGAAAACCCTCAATCAACACACAACAAACAAGGGACATGGTTTGTCTCTGGATACGAAAGGATGAACTGCGAGATAGAGAAATTCATCGACATGGTTGACAAGGAAGAACATAAATTGAACAAGGTTCTCCACAACAAGTCAACGCCTGACGAAGACACGTGCGAAGCATGACAAGCCACGATGGCATCAGGGAGATGCCCTGCCGTTTCAGGCAAGATACCATATACAATGAAAATTAGTTAGACAAAATATGTAGCAATGACAAGACGATGGAGGAGAACGAACTAAACGCAAACTGAATTGGCTATCGGATGATTATTTTTCAGTATGATTCATGATTTTACAGTACTACAACACATTACTAAACGGACTTGTCAGAAATTAAGGTTGGAAAAATTACAAGAGAAGAAAAAGTAGTAAAGAAGAAAAGCCGTGTGGGAAGTGATTCCAGCACGGCTTTTTAACCCAAATCGGTCATTAGAGCCCGAACTGATTGTAGTCGGTTGCCCAAGCAGATTGGCTGTTGTTTTTTTGCAGGCGTAGCGGGCTACGTCAAGAAAAAACGACGGGCAAGATGCCGGCAAGCGGCTGCAAGCAGCCGGGGAACAGGTTGCCAGGATGAAATTGAAAAATCTGTGTTGTAATGACCGATTTGGGTTTAAAGTTGTCCAAGGCGGATTCGAACCACCACAAACAGAACCAAAACCTGTTGTGCTACCATTACACCATTGGACAATCGCGTGTGCAAAGGTACGCTTTTTTTGCTCCAGCACAAAATTTTATGGTGCTTTTTTTATACGTATTACGTTCAGTGCAAAAAAGGAAAGTGGTTTACAGGCAGCCGTGGAACGGGCTGTTGGTATGTAATGGGATAATCAGCGTGTTGTAATGATCGACTGGGGTTTAATACCACGACGGTGGTGTTGTTACTGAACTTGCCGTACATATATTACAGATTATTATCTAAAATGGGGTGCGCCGGAAACTTCCCGACACACCCCACAGTGTCTCACTCATGCCACGCGGTCAAGTGGTTGCCCGTTTTTATTTCAGGCCAGCCCATTTACCACGTATCGGCTTGCACTGAACGTAAAAGTCGACAAAATTAAATATTTTGTATGGACCGGATTCGTTGCTGAAATATCTGAGCACCTGCACAAAACGTTTGCTTGAATCCCAGCCTCCGGAAGTATTCACGGCATTATACATTACCGTTCCTCCTACTAATTGTGCTTCTTGATTTTCTTGTGCAGGGTTCGCAATTACATTAACGTGGTATGGCTCATTTGGCTTGTAAGCGTTCTTGTCATGGGCTCCATCCAGCAGAGCAGCCGGAAGATAACGTTGTGCGTAATTATCATTGGGGCTATACTTAATCTTTTCTTTCAGCATACGCAAAGCCTGACTTGCGCATGTCTCTGTGCATAGCAGTTTCAGACACTTTTCACCCGTGGCACGGTCTCGCCCGTAAATCTCCATTGCCATCGGTATCATGGCAACACAGCCCTCCGGATAGAATCCAAGGAATTTCTCATAAACAGTCTTGAACTCGGTGAAGCCAGATGGTATGTTGGTGAATGTCACATAGTTGCTTGCGCTACTATTATATTCATCAAAGTTAAAGGCGCTCCATCCGCCATTTGTTGTGTTCACCTTCCTTGCAACGAAGTTTCCTCCTTTTGCGTTTACCTCCCTTCCGACAATATACTCATGATCTCCGTATTTAGCGATGTTTCCACTGGCAGAGAAAGTCTTGACATCCTCATTGACAAGGTTGGCCCACGGGTCGTTGCTTGTGCCACCGCCGTTGCCACCACCGTTGCCACCACCGTTGCCACCACCGTTGTTTCCGCCGTTGTCACCGCCTCCCGGAGGAACCACTGGTGGCGTGTTCGGGTCGTCAGGGTCGTCAGATCCACAAGACACAAACGTCATCGTTCCTGCCATGAACATTCCCATCATCGACAGCAACATAATTTTCTTAAAAAAGTTCTTTTTCATAATTAGTTTTGTTTAATGTGTTAATATTATCTGAAAAGTCACATCGCGTAATGCAATCCAATCAGTTGAGTTGGTTTCCCCGCAACTTTCTTGTAACAAATAGTTATGCTATATTCTATTTATATGTTGGTAGGGTATTCCGCTGCAAAAATAACAGATTTTTGTGTAACGTGCAAATTTATTTCGAATTATTTTATTGAAAAGCTTTATTACGGCAAATCAGATACCAGGAAGTGTTATGAACCGAGCAGATGCCGTATGGCATCTAACGGCGATAGCACCAGCATTCTCGGCCCGGCCCATTTCATAACGTCCCTTATCATTTCCCTTTGCCTTGGGGCATAGCAATGCACCGGGCAGTTCTTGCACGCGCCCTTTTTCTCGCCGAACCTGCAGTGTTCCAGCCTCAGGCAGGCATAGTCGGCGAGTTTGCGGTATTCCTCCGGCACGCTTTCCAGCCCAAGTTTCCTTCGGCAGTACAGCTCCACCATCAGCCTAACAGTGCGTTTCTCGCGTTCTATCCTGCCCATCGCCGTGTCTTTGGCGCGCCCGCTCACATCCGCTCCGGCACATCAATTCCGAGTAGTGCCATGCCGTTGCGTATTATTTTTGCCACGTTCCTTGCCAGCACGAGCCTCGTGCGCCGCGTCTGTCCGTCGCCTGCGTTCAGCACGCTGTAGTCGTGGTACCACTGGTTGAACTGCTTGGTGAGCTCGTAGCAGTAGTTGGCTATCCCGCTCGGGCTGTAGTCCTTGCCGGCCTGCTCCACCACTGCCGCGAAGCTGTTCATCTTCTGCACCAGTTCAATCTCCTTCTCGTTGAGATCCGCCATGTCGCCAGTGTTGAGGTCTGCCACGCTCATCCCTGCCGCCTCCGCCTTTCTCATTATGCTCTTTATGCGTGCGTGGGTGTATTGTATGAACGGCCCCGTGTTGCCGTTGAAGTCGATGGACTCCTCCGGATTGAACAGCATGTTCTTCCGCGCGTCCACTTTCAGTATGAAATACTTCAGCGCGCCCATTCCGACGATACGCGCGATTTCCCGCTTCTCGTCCTCCGTGAGGTCTGCGTTCTTCCCCGCCTCATCGGCAGTCCGCCGCGCATCGGCGATCATCACCTCGATGAGGTCGTCTGCGTCGACCACCGTTCCCTCGCGGCTCTTCATCTTGCCGTTGGGCAGTTCCACCATGCCGTAGGAGAAATGCACGAGCTCGCGCCCCCACCTGAAGCCCAGGCGGTCGAGCAATATCGACAGGACCTGGAAATGATAGTTCTGCTCGTTTCCCACGACGTATATCATCTTGTCTATCGGATAGTCGGCGAAGCGCATCTCCGCCGTCCCTATGTCCTGCGTCATGTAGACGCTCGTGCCGTCGCTGCGCAGCAGCAGTTTCTTGTCCAGCCCCTCGTCCGTGAGGTCTGCCCACACCGAGTTGTCGCCGTGCCGCTCGAAAAGTCCGTTCCTCAGCCCCTCCTCTACCTTCGCCTTGCCACGCAGGTAGGTCTGGCTCTCATAGTATATCTTGTCGAAGCCCACGCCGAGAGCCTTGTAGGTCTCGTCGAAGCCGGCATACACCCACGAGTTCATCGTCGCCCACAACGCGCGGACCTCTGGGTCGTTGTTCTCCCACCTCACGAGCATTTCGTGCGCCTCCTTGATCAGCGGTGCCTCGTTCTTCGCCTTCTCCCCGGCCTCTTCCTCCGCCATGCCCTGCGCGGTGTAACTCTGCCTCAACGCCGCCACCTCCTCGCGGTAGTGCTTGTCGAACAGCACATAATAGTCGCCGATGAGGTGGTCGCCCTTCTTACCGCTCGACTGCGGGGTCTCTCCGTTTCCCCACTTCTGCCATGCCAGCATCGACTTGCATATATGTATCCCTCGGTCGTTCACGATGTTGGTCTTCACCACGCGGCAGCCGTTGGCCTCCATTATCTTTGCCAGCGACCACCCGAGCAAGTTGTTGCGTACATGCCCGAGGTGAAGCGGCTTGTTGGTGTTCGGCGACGAGTACTCTATCATCACCAGCGGACTGTCGTCGCCCGCCTTTCGGTATCCGAAGTCCGGGTCTGCGTCGATGTCGCTCAGCAGACTTGCCCACGCCTCCTGCGACACGACGATGTTGAGGAAGCCTTTCACCACGTTGAACGATGCCACCACGCTGGTTTCCCTGACGAGTGCCTCGCCAATCTCCTGCGCCGTGTCCTCCGGCTTTTTCCTCGAAATTCTCAGGAAGGGGAACACCACGAGCGTCAGGTTGCCCTCGAAGTCTGCGCGTGTCTTTTGCAGTTGCACCATCTTCTGGTTGATTTCCTGTCCGTACAGTTCTCCGGCGACCTTCACCGTTGCCTTTGCTATCTCATTTTCTATATTCATACAATCATTTGATTTTCAATCTGCCTGCAAAGTTACAGAAAAACGCGGACAACACAAATGATTTTAACCCAAATCAGTGTTGTGACGACCGATTTGGGTTGAAAGTTGTTATTGTGGGTGTGTCAGCAGACAGTGTCACCTATTATCAAGGCCTGCGGTGTCCGGGTCACCGCATGTCACCTCACATTCACTGCAGCATCTCGTCCAATCCGAGTTCCTTCATGGCTTCATCCTGGAACTTGGTGTCCTCCAACACTTTCCTTCCTGTCTCTGACTTTTCCGCTGCGGCGTTGAACTGCTGAATATATTTCTCGAGCTCCGAGTACTTTTCAATTTTGCCAAGGATTTCACCTGCCGCCTTGATCTGGTCCTCTTCACTTCCCTTTTCGGCTTTTTTCTTTATTTCCGCAATCTCCTCCATCATCGGCTTCGCGGCCTCAAACATTCCCTTGAAGGCATCCCTCCACTCGCTTTCACTCCAGTTCGCGCCGTCTTTCTGCGCGCTTTCAGCAATGCTCTTTGCGTCTTTCTTTCCTCCGCACGAAACGAGGAAAAGCCCGGTCATCATGATGAACAGACATAAGATTGTTTTTCTCATAATTGTAAAGTTTAATTGGTTAATGATGTTTGTATTGTTTTTTTGTATTGTAATATGTCCTGTCGGTAAAATGTGCTGTTCTGTAATTATGCTGCAAATATAGACAAAAAAATTGTAAGTTCCAAACTTTCGCGACGCAAATTTTGTTTTTCTGCCAATTTCGCCGCTGCGTGCCGCGTCAGAACTGGAAGTATATGAACGGCTGTATCTCGCTCGACTTCACCTGTATCACGATGTATATCACCACCGCTATCATTGCCGCCCCGGCCATCACGTTGGCCTTTGAGAGGCGTGCCACGATGTGCGTCTGCCACCTGTCCGGCAGGAAATGGGTTGCAAATCCGAGTGCCATCAGCCCGAACACCCACGGGTAGCCCGTCACCACCTGCGGCAACAGTTCCGGGTGCAAGTTGCCGGCAATCTGTGATATTATCGTGATGCTCGTGTCAAGGTCGCTGCTGCGGAAGAATATCCAGCATAGGCACACGAAGTGGAACGTCAGTATCACCGCCCCGGCGCGTTTCCACCCGCTGCTCGTGTACCGCCTGCCGTGGTGCATTATTTCCTGCGAGAAGAGTTTGTGGGCGCACAGTGCCAGCCCGTGCATGCCACCCCACAGGATGAAGTTCCACGACGCGCCGTGCCACAGCCCTCCGAGAAGCATCGTCAGCATGAGGTTGGCGTACATCCGCGCTTTCCCCCTGCGGTTGCCGCCGAGCGAGATGTACAGATACTGCTTGAGCCATGTGGACAGCGAGATGTGCCACCTCCGCCAGAAGTCGGTCACCGACACCGAGCGGTATGGCGCGTTGAAGTTCATCGGGAAACGGAACCCGAGCAGCAGCGCGATGCCGATGGCCATGTCGCTGTAGCCGGAGAAGTCGCAGTAAATCTGCAGCGCGTAGCCATATACGCCGAGCAGCACCTCCACGCCGCTGAACATCGCCGGCTGGTCGAACACACGCTCCACGAAGTTTATGCTGATGTAGTCTGAAATGACGGCTTTCTTGAACAGGCCTATCATTATCAGGTAGACACCCATGCCGAACATGCGACGCGTTATCTGCAGCGGCTTCCTTATCTGCGGAACGAAGTCGCGCGCCTTAACGATAGGCCCGGCGACGAGCTGCGGGAAGAACGACACGAAGAAGGCATAGTCGAGCAGCGAGTCGAGCGGGCGGATTTCGCGGCGGTAAACGTCTATCGTGTAACTCAGGCTCTGGAACGTGAAGAAACTTATCCCGACGGGCAGGAAGATGTCGAGCGGCTGGAAGTTGTTGCCAATGATCTGCGACAGCGAGCCGAGGAAGAAGTTGGTGTATTTGAAATATGCGAGCAGCGACAGGTCTATCGTCACGCTGAGAGCCACGAGCCATCCCGCCTTTCGCCTGTTGTCCGGCTCGCGCTCGATGACTCTTCCCATCCACCTGCCTATCAGCCAGTCGCTCACGGTGACGGCGGCGAGCAGCAGGAAATAAACGCCGCTGCTCTTGTAGTAGAAGAAATAGGAGAAGAGCGTGACGAACACCAGGCGCGCCGTCATTTTCCTCTGCAGCAGCATATAGACGAACGTGAATGCGAGGAACAGCCACAGGAACACCCCGCTGCTGAATATCATGGGCTCGACGGGATTGTACTGCAGCACCCGCAACAAGTTTTCCATTGCCGTCATATCCCTATCCTGGTTACATTCCCGCCATTATCCCGTCATACAGTTTCCTGGCGAGGTGCGCGCCGCCCTTGAAGCTGATGTGCGTGTAGTCCTTCGCGGCCAGTCCCTTCTGCGCCATCTTGCCGATGCCTCCGTTCCCTCCCATCGCCTCGAACAGGTTGAAGAACGCCACCTTGTTGTCCGCCGCCATGAGTTGCTGGTATGCCACGAGTTCCTCCACGCCCTTCATCGACTTTATCTGTCCTGCCACGCGCTGGTCGCGGTCGCTCATGCTGACAATGAGAATCGCCGCGTTGGGGTAGCAGCGTTTCAGCATTTCGATCACCTTTGTCATCTGCGCCGCATAGTGCTGCATCTGTTTCTGCGTGCTTCTCGGGCTGGTGGCGTTCAGCCCGAACTGCAGCACGAGCAGGTCGTACGGGCGTCTCGCGGCCATCTCCCTCATCGTCTTTTCCGGTATCGCGGCAAGCGACATCCCGGAGCTTCCCCTCATGGCGAAGTTGTCCACCACCACGCCACGCTGCGGGTCGAGTGCCGCCCCGTAGAATATCGTCGAGGCGCCCGCACCGCTCACAGCCCACTTCACCTTGGTCATCTGTCCCGTCACGGCGACGCTCTGCACTTCCGGCGACGGCTTCACCTCAAACGTTTTCTGCTCGCCGCCGTTGATGGTCGCCGTGATTCTCATCGGTGCCGTTGTCTTGAAATACATGCTCGCCGCGCCCCACTCGCCGCAGTGCTTGTTCCACGTCGTCCCGCTGAGCGTCACCTGCGCCGAGCCTTGGACGGTGAAGTACCTCTGCGATATTCCCTGGCTCTGCGCGTTGAAAGTCCTGCGCTCCATCACCGAGTGGCTCGTGAAGCCGCTTGTCGCCACCCTCACCGTCGGCCGTCCGCTGTTGGTCGTCCTGCCGCAGTCAACCCATCCCACGCCGTTGCCTCCGAACTTGTCCTGCAGCAACGCCCGCAGGTCACTGGTAACTATGTCGCCCTCGATGAACGAGTCGCCCCAGTAGGCCACTCTCACAGGGCGGTTCATCTTCTTCACTGCCGCCAGAGCCTTGTAGAACGCCTCCATGCCATGCGCGCCGCCGCCTGAATAGTCGATCACGCAGGTGGTCCCGGCCGGGCAGGGCTTCTTCTTCACCGGTTGCCCGCCTGCCTTTCCGCCTGCCTTTGCCACAACCGCCGGGGCAGCCGGCACGACAGGTTTCGCAATGATGTCGCCACCGCCGCCGTATGCTTCCGGCAAAACATCGCTCAGTATGTCGACGCTCCGCAACTGCGTCTCAGCAAGCGACACCTGGGGCATGAAGTGCATGTAAACCAATATAGTGACTATAATCGCAATGAGAGCAAAAGTTCTTGCCGGTTGATTGTTCATATATAGTATGTCTTTAGTTGTTCTTCCATTTTGTGAGTAATAATTTGCAAAGTTAGTGATTTTTCACCAAACAGAGCACCGATTATTGTTTTTTTTGAACAATAAGAATTAAATGCTATGCCGGTATGGGAATAATGTGTTAATTTTGCACCATAATTATCAAACTTAAAAAAATCGCTTTTATGAAAAAGACATTATCAACTTTACTACTTATGCTGCTTATGCTGCCGTCTGCCACATTCGCCAAGAAGGTGTCGCAGGCAGAGGCGCAGAGGGTGGCAGAACGTTTCCTCGGCGCGAGGATGGCAGGAAGCGCGCGGCTGCGGCTGCTCGCCATCCCGCAGGGCCTGAACATCAGGAAGTCGCCACGGCAGGGCTACGCACCTTATTATATATACAACGCCGAGGGCGGCAGGGGCTTCGTCATCGTTTCGGGCGACGACGACATCGCCGATATACTGGCCTACTCCACCGAGGGGGCGTTCTCATTCGACGGCGCGCCGGACAACATCGTGGCGTGGATGCAGTTCTATGCCGACGTGATGGAGGGCGGCAGCGCCAAGGGACACAGCGGGGCGGCATACGCCAATGAGCCAGGGACACCGGTGGTCAGCCCCTTGCTCGGCAAGATAGAATGGGGACAGGACGCGCCGTTCAACGGCAAGTGCCCGACATACACCAACGCCGACGGCAAGTTGACGCACTACTACGTTGGATGCGTGGCTACGGCGATGGCGCAGATAATGCGTTTCCACAAATACCCGGAACACGGAACGGGAACATACACCTACCAGTCGAACGTGGGAAGCCTTACCGCCGACTTCGGCGCGACGACCTACGACTGGGCGAACATGCCGGAACGGCTCGGGAAAGACAATGCCAACACGGCGCAGAACGACGCCGTGGCAACACTGAGCAGCCACCTGGGAATATCGGTGCACATGACATACGAACCGGCAGGTAGCGGCGCCTTCTCGCAGATGGTGACCGGGGCTATGGTGAAGTACTTCGGGTATGACAAGGGCATGAGCTACAAGGTGCGCGACTACTACAGCACACCAGAGTGGATGCAGATGATAAAGGGCGAGCTGAACGCCGGGCGGCCGGTGTTCTACAGCGCGTCGAACGAGGACGGCATGGGCGGACACGCATTTGTGTGCGACGGCTACGACTCGAACGACTTCGTGCATATCAACTGGGGATGGTACGGCAAGAGCAACGGCTATTTCATGGTGAACGCCATGAACCCATACGACCTTGGCATCGGCGCCAACGGCGGAGGGTACAACCTCGGGCAGGAAATCATCGTGGGCATCAAGCCTGCCATGCCCACAAGCAAGAAGGGCGAATGGCCGGTATACGGAGGCGTGCGGTTCTCGATGTTCCCATACGGGGCGTCAGAAGTGTTGTACCAATACATGACATACATCGAGAACGACGACACCGAACCGTTCTCCGGCAAGATTGCCGCAGTGCTGGAAAAAGAAGGGAGCATCGTCAAGGTGCTCAAGGAGAGCGAATTAAGCATCACCGGCGTTGACCCGGCACGCAAGAACCCGGTGGAGGCGGTGCAGGTCACAATCAAGGACGTCCCGGCAAAGGTGCAGGGCGTGGCCGACGGACAATACCGCACCATGTTCGCATTCAAGGCCGGAGGCGACACGGAATACACCATACTGCGCCACCCCAACGGCCTGCCGGCATACGCCGACGTGACGGTGGCAAACGGGACAATGGAGGCAACGACACACACTCCCGAGCCTGACGTGACGCTGCTGGAGAAAATCACAGCCGACGGGGCACTCTATGCAAAGGGCAGCGGGGCGTTCAGGCTGAACCTGCGGAACAACAGCAATGACTTCTACCTCGGCAAGATTTGCCTGAAATTCACATCAACCGACGACCCGGCGAAGACGTATGTCACAGAGGAGCAGGACGACGTGACAAACCGCGTGTATGACAACAGCGAGAAAATAGTCAACCTCATAGTCAACCTGCCCGAGGACATGACACCGGGAATGTATGAGGTGACGGCGTTCGAGGCAAGGCACGAGGCGCACCCGTTCAAGGACGACGTGGTGGGACGCGCCGTGATGGAGGTTAAAAAGGAGGCGACAACGCCTGTCATACGCCAGACGAGCGACTACGCGTGGATCGGGGCCGCCACATACGCGCAGGATGTCAAGCAGGGCGACAAGGCTCTCGTGACGCAGTGCGTGCGCAACTACGGGAAGGAAGGAAGCGTGGGAATGCTCCTGAAACTGGAGAAGGCTGACGACGCAGCGGTGTCATACCCGTTCGTCATGCTCGACGAGACATTCGCGAAGCGCGAGGCACGCGACCTGAGATACTACAACCGCATAGACGTTGACCCCGGGCAGTACAAAATCAAGACATACTACCTGACGGAGAACGGGGAGAACGCCGTGGAGGGAAAGTTCGAAGACTGCATCATGGAAGTGAAGTCCAACCCGGACCTCGTGGTCGAGTGCGAGGAGTTCACCCTGCCAAGGGAAATGAAGGGCGGCGAGAAAGTGCCGTTCACGGTCAGGCTGAAGGCAAACAAGGACTTCAAGCGCAACTTCTACATACGCCTGCGCAAGTTGACCGGACTTGGCGGCGAGGCAGTCGACATCGAGTTCAGCCTCAGCATGAAGGCCGGCGAGACAAAGACGATCACAAAGAACTACAAGCCGGCCGTTGACGACGGGAGCTACATGGTGCTGATGGAGACCAAGAAGGACCAGAAGACATTCGAGACCGTCGGCAGGCACGCCAACTACGGCGGCATCTACACCATCGGCGAAGTGGCGGGCATCAGCGACATCAATGCGGACGGCGGCGGCATCGAAATATCATTCCTCGACAACGGCCACGCCGTGATGATAACGCGCGGCGGCGCCGGGTTCGCCGCACCGGGGATTGACGTGTACACCCTGTCCGGCTCGAAGGCATTCTCCGCCAGACGCGCGCCGGGCATCATACCGCTGCCGCTTCCCGGAGGAGTGTATGTGCTGCGGGTGAACACCGGCAACGGCATCGTGGCAAGGAAGTTCGTCGCAAGATGAGGACAGCATAAGGGTGGGCGCCGGTATTCAACGAAATATTGGCGCCCGCTTTATCACAAATCCATAAGTTCGCTCTAAATATGCTCTAAGCTCGCAATATGAAATCCAACAAATAAAGAGATTGCGGTCATTAGGGCACGGAATGATTCGTTATAGCATGTAATGATTGCAGCCGTTTGCCCATGCGGAAAGCCAGAAACCACCGTTATTGCACCGCAAATACGGCGAGTTTGGTCTGCAAATACGGCGAGTTTACACAGCAAATACGGCGAGTTTGGTCTGCAAATTCGGCGTAATTACTGTCCTGTCCGCATCCAACGGCGGGCATGGCGGGCATCATCAATGACACGGCGACATGTATGCGGCGGCTTCCTCCGCTGCCGTCATGGCAGTTTGTCTTTCAGTTCCTTGAGGTACTTGCCGATCTCTTCCTTTTTCTCACGCTCGGTCTCATACGCCGCCTCAAGGTCTTTGATGAAGGTGAGGTAGTCGGTCTCCGCTATGAATTTGGCGGCGCGCACGCGCACATCGGCGTCGTTGTCGTAGAGCAGACCCTGCACCCACCGCTTGGCGTCCCACGAGCGCCGCTCCTGCAGCCAGTCCATCGCGGCAATCTTATCGGCAGGCGCGCCGTAGAGGAATGTCTCGTAGCATTCCCTTTCCCTCTTCAGGTCGTCTTTCGTCATAAGGTATTCGCGGTTGTATATGCCGGGGCGCACCACGCTCTCCTTGTATTCCCTGACGGGCATCCGCAGCGTCCACCTCACCATGCGCGGTATCATCCACATCATCCCCGGCGTTGCCTCGGGGTGCGCGATGGTGCAGAACACGCGTCCGCCGCCGTAGTCGTTGCCGATGAAGAACGGTTTGTTGTTTGTCATGCCCGCCGGGGCATTGCCTTCCTCATGCACGTCGCTCTCCATCATGGCGAATGTCGAGAAGTGGGCTCCGGGCCTATGTCCGTTCTCGACGAACACCGGTCCCTCATAGTACATGACGTATGACAGCGGCCTGCCGGCAAGTTCGGGGAAAAGGTCCTTGCCTTCCGCCGTCAGTGAGAACTTTGCTATTCCATGCCCACGGTTGTCGTGTTCTATGTCTGTCGCCCTTGCGTCGCAGAGCCGCATGCAGGCATAGTCCGGCGTGTAAGAGAAGAGGTACGCCCCGGCGCAGATGCCCACGGCGCCCTTGCCCGACGCGACGAACCTCTTGATGCGGATGATGTTCCTTGTGCCGAGGTTGAGATACTGCGTCGTGCCTCCGCCGCCGGGGATTATTATGGCATCCAGCCCGTCAAGCACGCCCCGCGCGATGTCGGCCGAGGTGATTGTCCGCACCGTCATGTCGCTGTCAAGCCTGATGGCCTCCACCGCCTCCCAGATGCACGTCTGCGCGCCGCCGTGCCCATCGAACACCCCGACGCGCACCTTTCCATTCTGTCCGTTCGCAAGCAGGCTCACCGCGAGGAAAGCAATCAGCAAGGTCGCCATGCGCCTGTAAACCACGATTTGTCCCGTTCCGTTTCCCATGCCAAATTCCACGTTTGTTTGTTTTGCCTGCAAATATGCGAAGAAAATGTGAACCGCGCAAGCATTTCCGGTTAAATGTTTCGCAGTGTCCCGCTTTTGGCAGGCAAGTAAGCGTGGCAATCCTGTCCCGCCCGCACATTCCAAGTGTCCGTGTTTCCAGGCATTTGCGAAACGTTGTGGTTTAACCCAAATCGGCCATTACACCAGTCCGGGCTATGATGACCGTGGGTTTAACAAAAAAAAGCAGGAGAATGTTTGCCACGACTGTAAAAAATAGTATTTTTGCATTTTGAAAGAGAATTGAATGTTTTTATGATTACCAAATTAAAAACCACGACGAGAATATTTTTCAACATCGCCGTTGCCGTGTCGATGACACTCGCGATGGCCACAGCATGTTCCGATGGCGGCAGGAAGGAACTCGCGGCGCTCGTGCGCGAACTCGCGGCAGACGACGCCACGATAGACAGTGACGACTGGCGGCAGATTGCAGACTTCATGGACGCCAACAAGGCTCACATGAAGGAGTTCTACAAGGACGGGCGTATGGACGAGGAGGCCGTGAAGGAGTATATCCGTGACCTGTTCTCGAAGGGCAAGGACCGCAAGGAGATAACGTTCTGGGGAAAGGCCGACAAGAGATTCCTCACCGTGAAGTTCTACCTCGAGCGGTCGGGGAGCATGGTGAGCTACGACTCGCCACAGACCTCGGGGGAGTTCAAGAAGGCCATCGTGAAGATGCTCAACTCGCTGCCCTCCGACAACAACAGCAACATGATATTCGTGGTGAACGACGCCGTCTACGACTATCCGAAACCGTACAAGGAGTTCATCACGGACAACGACATATTCAAGACCACGGAGGGTATCGGCGACCCGGGATACACCGACTTCGGCATCATCCTCGACTCCATACTGAACAAGAACGAGAGCAACGAGCTGAGCATCCTTGCGTCTGACATGATCTACTCGACGCGCGACCTCGCCACGGTCAACAAGCAGAAGGTGCTGAACGAGGCGGAGGGCGTGGCAAACGCCGTGTTCAAGGACAAGGCGCGGCACAAGTCGATGCTCATAATGAAGATGACGGGCAGCTACGCGGGGCTTTACTATCCCTACAACTCGCCGTCGAAAGGTGTGGAATATTCCGGCAAGCGCCCTTACTACCTGCTCATCGTGGGCGACAACGACGACATCGCGCGGCTCACCAACGACCCGCAGTATGCGGCATTCGCAAAGTTCGGCGAGCTGGAAGGGTTTGAGCACAAGTACCTGTTCGATGCGAGCGACGCCTACAAGCCTTACTACACGGTGATGCTGCGCGGCAGGGAAACGCGCGGGCAATTCCGCCCCACCAAGGGACAGACCGACCGGATAACGAGCATAGAGAGCGTGAAGGCCGACAGGAACTCCGGCGACCTGCAGATAGAGGTGGCCGTGGACCTCGGGGCGATGCTAATAGAGGGCGGCTACCTCACCAATCCGAAGAACTATATCGTGACGAGCGAGGACCCGATCAGGATAAAGTCGATACGCGCCATCGGAGCCGGCGACCGCACTCCCAACAACAAGAAATACCTCGGCAGGGCGACGCACATCATCACGCTGAGCATGGACGCGCTGAAGCAAGACCAGGAGGTTAGCATAAAGCTGACAAACCGCCTGCCGGAGTGGATTGCCGAAAGCTCGACGGAAGACGACACCAACACCGGCGCGCCCGGCTTCGCCACGACCACCTTCGGGCTGAAATACCTACTGCAAGGCATATATGACAGTTACAGGAAACTGTCTGACGGCGAGCCATACTACTTTGACCTGAAACTTAAAATGAAAAGATAAACAGATGAAGAACGCTATTTTCCTTGTAACAGGACTCGTGATAACGGTGCTTTACATCGTTTTCTCGATGCAGATATACGAGCTGCTGTACTATGAGACCGAGTTCTCGCAGGCGATGTATGACGAGAACATGTATCTCGCGGTGGCACTGATAACCGCCATCGTGGCGTGGGCTGCGGCCGCAATCTACTACTATGGCATCAACTCGGTGAGTTTCGCGCGGTGGTATCACTGGCTCGCAGTACTCGGCGTCACCGCAGTCCTCGCGCCGACGGTTGACTTCGTCTATCCCGACAGCGTTTTCGCCGAGTATGACTACGAATACACAGTGCAGCTGATGCACTTCTCACTTCTGAATATAATGGTGGAGGCAGTGCTTTTCATCATCGCCTCGTACTCAATAAGATGGTGGAGCAGCAACTGCAGGCACACGCCGATACCGCAGTGAGGCATGGCTGAGACTGGATGTGACTGCCATTGTATTAACTCATTAATACCTGAAACATGAGACTATTCCTTTTCCTCGTAGGCGGCACCGGGTCGCGGGTGCTTAAACCACTTATAATGCAACTGGCGGCCGGAGTCCGTCCTGTTGACGAGAACGGAAACACGATGAAAGACCTCGAGGTGGTACCGATAATAATGGACCCGCACAAGGCCAACGAGGACCTCAAGCGCACCGACGACCTGCTGCGGTGGTACAAGGACATCCGCAGCAGCATATACGGCGGCGCGAGCAGCGACAAGGTGGGACGGGGCTTCTTTGCAACGAAGATTTCCACGCTGAGCGACCTCTGCCGCGACGCCGTGCTTAACGACACGTTCGTGTTCAACCTCGAGAGCATCGCGTCGAAGGAGTTCCGCGACTTCATCGGCTACAACACCCTCGACAGCGCCAACCAGGCATTGTGCAGCATGCTGTTCAGCAACGACCAGCTGAAGACAAAGATGGACATCGGTTTCGTGGGAAGCCCCAACATCGGCAGCGTGGCACTCAACCAGTTCAAGGACTCTGAGGAGTTCAGGCAGTTTGCAAACGTGGTGAGCGCCGCCGACCGCGTATTCATCGTCAGCAGCATATTCGGCGGGACGGGCGCGGCAGGCTATCCCATCATCGTGAAGAACATACGCGACGCCGTGAACAACGCTGCGGTGGCCAACAAGGGAACACTCGTTGACGCGAAAATCGGCGCGCTGACGGTGCTGCCGTATTTCAACATCGAGCAGGACAACAACAGCCAGATAACCATTGCCGACTTCATAAGCAAGACAAAGTCGGCCCTCGACTACTACCGCGTGAACCTCACGGGGTCCAAGGACGGCATGTCGGGGTCGGGCGTCAACGCGTGCTACTACCTCGGCGACGAGGTGGTGTCGAACCCGTACAAGAACGACCCGGGCGAGAACGGGCAGCGCAACGACGCACACTTCGTGGAGTATGTGGGGGCGACGGCGATACTCGACTTCCTCTCCATAAGCGATGACAAACTGCGGACAGACAACGGCAGGGCGCGCAACGCGGTGTTCAAGGAGTACGGGCTGCGGCACGACAAGATGACGCTGTCGCTGATGGACTTCGGCAGCCGCACGAGAGCCGTGGTCAACCGGCAGATGATAAAGTTCCACCTTGCTTTCATGTACCTCACATACGCCTTCAGGGATGACATCGGCAAGATGGCCTACACCGACGACAAGCCGGAGATACAGCGCCCGTTCCTCTCCACATCGGGATATACGTCGCTGGCGGGAAACTTCTTCGGCGCCTACAGGCAATGGCTGCAGGAGATGGCGATGAACAAGAGGCAGTTCGTCCCGTTCAACCTATACACCCGCGAGCTGGCGGACTGCCTGACGGACATAGCGCCGGTGACAGGCTTCCTGAAGAGCAAGATATCATACAAGACGATGCGCGAGGCACTCAACAACGAGTCGAGGGCGGCGAGCCAGCAAGCACGGTACGGGAACGCGAACGTGATGTTCCGGCTGATGGACCTGCTCGACAGGGCGACGGAGAATATCATCGACAAGAAGTACAACTCAATAGTATAGGACATGGACAACGTACTATCATACAACCGGAAAAGCAACGGCGAGGACTGGTTCCAACTGACGGGACAGTATAACGAGGACGACATAAATGCGATAAGGGACCCGAACGGAGGGCTGGCGGAGAACCCCAAGACGGCGATACCCAGCCCGTTCGCACAGCTCGACCTCGTGAAGAACGCCTTCGAGCACATTGCCAAAGACCCGCAGCTGACAGGCTCGCGGATGGACATGCGCCTCGTGTCGCAGGCTCTCGACATAGCGCAGGTGTTCTACAACTTCGACGAGATGAAGTCGATGTACGCGCTGCAAATAGTTGAGTGGAACATGAAAAACCTGAACATGCTGCTCGACTCGCCGGCTCACCGGTTGCTCGGCGAGACGATGAGGATGTTCATCGAACAGGATGCCACGGCCTACAACTTCACTCCCGACATGTCAATATATTTTATATTGTATGGCAACCAGGTCATCGGAAGCACGTCGCCGGCATCGCTGTTCATGGCATCGCCGGATGCAGCCTGCATGGAACAGATACAAGTGGAGCAGGGAAAGGCACTCTTCGGGGAACGGAGGAACCTGTGGGAAAGAAGCCCGAAGTTCGTCAAGTATCTGTATGCCATGTTCACGGCGTTCCCCGAGCTGAAGACCAGATGCAGCGAGGTGAACAACTATCTTATCGAGAACTTCAAGGTTATGGAACGCGTGGGGGCGGACTATGCCAAGGCGCGCAACGAGATAATAGCCGAGATCGGCAATCCCGAAAGCGCGGACCCGGAGAGTGCGATGAAGGCACGCGAGTACCTGAACCGCAACTATATGCCGGTGGAGGGCGGGGTCAGCGTCCTCGGCTTCCCGCTGTACCAGTGCCGGCAGGAGGACGTGAGGGATGCCATTGCCGAGAGTGACTTCGTCATCGTTCCGTCGCAGCCCGACGCGATGGCAGAGACAAGGAAACCGCTGGTGCTGCAGAACAACCTGAGCACACTGGCAAGCGACCCGTTCATATATATTACCTACCCGTGGGACAACTCCACCGTGATAACACCTGAAATGTATCGCGGGCGGGACATCGACAAACGCATACTGCCGGCAACGACGCACCAGTACCCGTGGCTCACTGACGACGATTTCTTCCAGCCGACGATGATAAAATTAGATTTCCCGGTTGACAGCGAGTGCTTCTTCGACGGGAACATCAAGGCATTGGCACGCGACGTTGACGACAACAGTTTCCTGCTTCCGCTGAAGCCGATGTTCTTCAAGTATTTCACCATGAAAGACCTTATGACGGGAACAATCGCCGGGCAGCCGGTGTTCGAGATGCAGCACCTCAGGATTGGGGGACAGGAAGCTGTGAAGGCAATACTCCGCGTAAGGGTGCGCAAGACGGAGAAGAGCCCGTACAGTTTCATAACGTTGCAGCGGACGTATGTAGAGGCGGTGAACGGCGACATGACATACGACACGACAAGCAACTGCGGCAAGTTCACCAGGGTGTCGTTCGCGATAGCGATGTTCCCGTTCGCACGGAGGGCCGACTTCAACACCTACCGTGTCCAACTCATCGACCGCGCGCTTGGCAACCTCGCCGCGAGCGACATATCACTTGAGTTCTACCGCAACGGGCTGCGGGAAAGGATTGACGACCTTGTCACGAGGCAGCGCAGCATCAAGCGCATGAAGAACATGGGGTCGGCGTTCTACAACATACCAACCGACTTCGACATCGTGAACGTCGTGGTGACAGACGACCGTGGACAGCGCGTCACCGAGGGGCTAATCGCCCCGAAATGGGTAGAAGGCGGGGGCGGCACGTCGACGTTCACGATTGCCGTTGACTTCGGGACGACAAACACGCACGTTGAGAGCATGTGCGACGACCAACTGCCGCAGCCACTGAGGATCGACAACGAGGGACGCGAGAGGCTCGTGGCAACACTATACAACGGCAGCGACCAGTCGAAATACCTGTTCGAAATCGTCATGCGGCAGGAGTTCATACCCAAGGTGCTCGGCACGGACTATGGCTTCCCGCAGCGCACGGTGCTGTCGGAGTGCGAGCGACTCGACGCCATAAACACAGACAACATCGAGGCTCTGGGCGATGCCAACATCCCGTTCATCTACGAGAAGGAGAGCGTGGGGATGGGAAACCGCATAATAGCAAACCTGAAATGGAGCACAGACCCTGCCAACAGGAAACGCATATCGTGCTATCTCACCGAACTGGCACTCATCATCCGGGCAAAGGTGCTGCTCGACGGGGGAGACATGAGGAAGACACGCCTCGTGTGGTTCTATCCGCTAAGCATGCAGCAGGGCAACATCGAGAACATCAAGAAGACATGGGGGCAAATAATGAGAAGCGTGTTCGGCATAGAGGCGAACGACGAAAACCTTATCCAGATGCCGGAATCCATCGCGCCGTACTATTTCTACAAAGCGCACCCCGACCGCTTCAAGGCTGCCACATCCACAGTGGCAAGCATCGACATCGGCGGAGGAACGAGCGACGTGGCGGTGTTCGAGGAGAACTCGGCACGCCCGACGCTACTCACCTCGTTCCGGTTTGCGGCAAACTCTATCTTCGGGGATGCCTATTCCGACATCCCGCAGGGAGACACCAACCCGATGCTGAGGAAATATGTGGAATATTTCAAGGGACTTTTTGACAACGACGAGGACAGGTACGGCGAACTGAGCGGAATACTCGATGACATTGCCGAAAAGCGGAAGAGCGAGGACATAAACGCTTTCCTGTTCTCGGTGGAGAACAACAAGGCGACGAGAAACAACCCGGTGTTCTCTTACAACGAGCAACTGAACACAGACACGGCGCGCAAACTGATATTCATATATTTCTATGTCACGCTGATTTACTATGTGGCAAGGTTGATGAAGGACAGGGATTTGCAGAAACCGCGCAACGTGATGTTCAGTGGCACCGGTTCGAAAGTGCTGGACATCGTCGGCTCGCAGGACGAACTGAACATACTGACACAGGCCGTGTTCGAGGAGGTGTATGGCGAGAAATATGACAACGGCGCGTTTGCCGTTGTCAAGGAGAAAGACAGGCCGAAGCAGATTACATGCCAGGGCGGACTCTATCAGATACGCGACAACAACGGCATGGAACAGGTGAAGGAGGTAAACCGCGAGCTGGCGGACTACGACAACACCATACGGACCAACTACACCATGACGCAACGCGGCAGGATAACCTACGCCGACATGGACGATGCCGGCACGCGCAGGGCGATAGTGGCAGAGACCGTTGACGAGGTGAGGCGATACAACGATTTCTTCATTGATTTCTGCAAACGCATACACGTCACGGACCGCTTCCTCGTGGACGCGAAAAGCCTCAGCACATTCTGCGATACAATCAACCGCGACCTCGAGCATCACCTCGTGCAGGGCTGGGAGGCGACACACAGGAACAAGGATGAGAGGAACGAGAGCGACGAGATAGCGGACATACTGTTCTTCTACCCGATAGTGGGATCGATACGCTACAACCTTATTGAGAACCTGAAGTGAAACATATAGTTACCGAATTATATTGATATGGAAAACGAAACAATTACCGACATTGGCCTATTGGTGCTATTGTTCTTCGTTGTCTTTGAACTGATTCTGTGGGCGGCGAAGTTCATAATCGGCAAAATCGCGAGGAAATACTCACCCGCGCATGAGTACATCACGGCGGAGGAACATGAAAGAAGCATCAGCGAACTGAAAAAGAGCATCAGGGATATGGAGAAAAGGATAGATGATTTCTCTGCAAGGCAAGTACAGCCAGCAAACTGTGAGCGACCCGCAGAGCCGGAATGCCACAAGCCATCGGCTCCGACGGAGCAAAACACAACACCTCATCCGCAAACGCTCTTCCTGCCGGCGCCCTCCCCCGACGGAGTGTTCCACGAGGCTTTCACCGCGCCGAGGATAGGGCACACGGTCTATCAGATGACCACCATCGACGGCAACAACGGCACTTTCATCTTCTACGACAGCCGCGACGCCCTCGCGACGGCGATGATTTCAATATCGGAGATAGTGAAGACGGTCTGCCGAATTGACAACAGCAAGAAGTCTCCACGAAATATTGTTAACGTGAAGGAGGGGCATGTGGCGCGCGACGGCAACACATGGAAAGTGACCGAAAAGGCCACGGTGAGGTTCGAATAGACAGGAACTATAAAATTCAACGTGGTTATGAGAACGGTGTTGATGATTATTTTCACGGCTGCGGTCATTGCCTCGTGCCAGTACAGACCCAGGGGAGGCGCGGAAAGACACCGCAGAGGCCATGACACAGAACGCGCGGAGAGGCCACGGCGCGGCGGGAAACCGATGAAGATAAAGATGGAACGCGAAAGCGGTGTAATAATGATGCCGGCAAAGGTAAACGGAGTGCCTATGAAGTTCGTCTTCGACACGGGCGCATCAAGCATCACAATATCGCAGACCGAGGCTATGTTCCTCGCGAAGCAGGGACTGCTCACAAAAAAGGACATAATGGGAACGGAACGCTACCAAACCGCAGACGGCAACATATCAGAGGGAACAGTGATAAGGCTTCGCGAGGTTCAGATAGGCGACAGGACAATAAGAAACGTGAAGGCGTCAGTGACGGGAAGCCAGAACGCGCCGCTGCTGCTCGGACAGACGGCGCTGTCGAAATTCGGAAAGGTGTCCATAGACTATGAGAACGGATACCTTATATTCGAGTGAAGAGCAATCGCAGACACCATAAATTATAATATTCAAACAAGGAGAAAAACAATCATGCAAGTAAGATGCCCACATTGCAGATACAAGTATGACGAGGCACTGAGGCCGGGAATGGCGGAACTGCTCTCAATATGCCCGCGTTGTGGCCATTCTTTTCAGACAGATGTCACAGAGGATGACATTAAAAACGATCAGACCCCGCCGCCTGTGCCATTGACCGCATCACCGGCAGAGCACATTCCCACGGAGAAAAGCGTACCACCTGAAATCCCGGATGACCACGACAGTCGTGGCTGCCAGGATTATGCTAAGCCACACACGCCTCAAATTCGCTCCAATGTTCATGACCAAACAGGTGTCCCCAATCCCCCGGAACAGTTTCCCCGGGACAATTTCCCACCCAGGCAAAAAAGTGGAATGAGGGGGCTTCCCGTAATTGTTATAATCATAGTGGCCGCATCCGTCATCGCAGGATTTATCTACGGAGTGGCCGGACTGCTTGCCAGAGGCGATGATGAAATACAGATGGACACCTTCGCCGGCAGCACCGCGCCCACGGCGATGACAATAAGCCCGACGGGAAATTCCACTTTCCGCTTCGAGGGCAACATCATTGGCAAGAAGAAAGCAATGCCGGTTGTGATGAACCTTGTCAAGCGCGGCCGCCGCATCAACGGGCAATACTATTATGTCATGAAAGGCAGCAGCACACAACTGTCACTGCGCGGAGTGGTTGACGAGGACGGAAAGGTGGCAATGGAGGAGTACGACGCGGAGGGAAACCACACGGGCGACTTCTTCGGGACGCTCTTCTCGGACGGAACGTTCAACGGAACGTTCAAGAGCGGGAAGAAGAAAAAAATGAAGTTTGAGCTATTTATGAATTAGAAAAACACAATGTCATGGAAATAAGATGTGTAAAATGCAGGTTCAAGTATGACGTGACAATCAACGACAACCAGAGTGAAGCAACAGTCATCTGTCCACGCTGCGGGGCCATACAGAAGGCAGTGCCGCCACATGAGGCCACGGAGACAACGTCGGGCGGCAGCAGCCAGCAGCCACAGACAGACTGCGGCATAAAGGCAACACCCGCCAGTCAAGCGACGCCAGCCCCTCCCGCTGGCAGCGGAGCGCAGGAAGACTACAGGAGATACATGCCAGACAATGGCATCAGCGCGCATGAAAATCATCAGGAGACACCCGCGCATGATATTGAAAAAGAGCCACGCGGCGAAAAAGCGGAGACCGCCGCCAACACCGCTGCGGCACCTGTGCCGCCGAAGAAAGACCAGTCGTGCGCCAAGAAATTCGCGCTCGGATGCGTCATAGTGGCTGTTCTCGCAATACTTGCCATTGCCATAATAGGCTTTGCAGGCAAGAAACTGTTCAACAGCGTCAGTTCTCCCGGCGAAGAGGAAAAAGAACATGTGGAGACCAACAGCAACAACGTGACGGCGCAGGCGGCCGAGGACGGGGACGCGCAGGGATTCGGATTTGACGATGGAAACAACAATGAGGATGCCGGCACAGAGCAAAACGCACAGCAGAAAGTGACAAACACCGGCGGCGAGGGCAACGGGAACACTTCGGTGAAGGAAGAAACGCAGCCAACAGAGGAAGAGAGAGACAAGGCGGAGAGCGACGTGGCAAAAGCCGGGGGAAACTACAAATGCAGTGGGACGATGGATGGAGGCAACGTGAAAATCGAACTCAACGTCACATCCGGAGGATTCGTGTCCGGCAAACTCACCTACGGGACAAAGGAAACAACGCTTGACATAATCGGCGACAAAAGCGGGGACAATTTCTCCCTGACCGCATCAAACGACCGCGAGCTCATCAAGATGACATTGAAGAAAAATGGAAGGGCAATGAAAGGCACGGCAAAGAAAGGGATGCGAAACATGCCAGTCAGCGTAACATTCTGACCTCCCGCCTGTCCGCAGCATATCAACAAAAAAGACCACGCCCGCAGAGAGGCGTGGTCTTTTTTGTGTCATCAAGCAGGTGTTACCAGCCGTTATCACTTGTCATATCCGTAGCGGCTACTCCCGCCGAGTTCCTCCTCGATGCGTATAAGCTGGTTATACTTTGCCATGCGGTCGGTGCGGCTCATCGAGCCGGTCTTTATCTGGCCTGAGTTCGTGGCAACGGCGATGTCTGCTATCGTGGTGTCCTCTGTTTCGCCGGAGCGGTGCGACGTCACCGTCGTGTATCCGTGGCGGTGAGCCATCTCTATAGCCTCCAGTGTCTCGGTGAGCGTGCCAATCTGGTTCACCTTGATGAGGATGCTGTTGGCAGCGCCCATGCTGATGCCCTTTTTAAGGAATTTCGTGTTTGTCACGAATAGGTCGTCACCCACCAGCTGGCAGCGGTCGCCGATGGCAGCGGTCAGTTTAACCCAGTTCTCCCAGTCGTTCTCGTCGAGGCCGTCCTCTATCGAGTCTATCGGGAATTCGGTGATCAGCTTCTCGAGATACTTTATCTGTTCCCCTGCAGACAGTTTCTTGCCGTTTGGGTCTTTCTTCTTGCCGTCCTTCAGCTGGCTGTAGTCATACCACCAGTTGCCGTTCCCGTCCTGCGTCGCGAACTCGCTGGCAGCGCAGTCCATGGCAATCTTCACGTCCTTGCCTGGCTCATATCCAGCAGCCTTTATCGCGTCGCATATAATCTGCAGCGCGTCCTCGATGCCATTCAGAGCCGGCGCGAAACCACCCTCGTCGCCCACGGCTGTCGAGAGCCCGCGCGCCTTGAGCAGTTTGGCGAGGCTGTGGAAAACCTCAGCTCCCATTCTCACGCTCTCCCTCATCGACGGCGCGCTCACCGGGCGTATCATGAATTCCTGGAATGCTATCGGCGCGTCAGAGTGCGCGCCGCCGTTGATGATGTTCATCATCGGCACGGGCATTGTATATGCGTTGCAGCCGCCGATGTAGCGGTAGAGCGGAAGTCCGAGCGCGTTCGCCGCAGCCTTTGCCACAGCCAGCGACACGCCGAGTATGGCGTTTGCCCCGAGTTTGCTCTTTGTCGGCGTACCGTCGAGGTCAAGCATTTTATAATCAATTGCACGCTGGTCGAGAACGCAGTCGCCCTGAAGCGCGGGGGCGATTATCTTGTTCACATTGTCGACCGCCGTCAAGGTTCCCTTGCCGAGATAGCGGTTCTTGTCTCCGTCGCGCAGCTCGAGTGCCTCGTTCTCACCCGTCGATGCACCGGACGGCACGGCGGCGCGTCCCATGACACCGTTTTCCAACACTACGTCAACCTCCACTGTGGGATTGCCTCTCGAGTCGAGAATCTCTCTCGCATGAATTTTCTGGATCTTCATAATTGATAAAAATTAAAACTGTTTGAATCTTAGTATTTCCGGCCTTACAATCTTTCCACCTCTTTTTGCCGGAATACAAAGGTATGAAGAAAAAGACAATAAGGCGGTCGTTGACTTGCCTTATTAAATATTTTTAATACAATGAGTTGCGACTTGCAAGATGTATGTGGCAAAACACGCGCCTCCGCAAGTCACAGCGCGCCGGTCCTGCGGTAGGTTGTTATGTTGTTGCCATCTACCTGCCGCACTCTTTCCACCGTCACCCCGGGAGGTATTTGCGGAGCCTGCGTGCCGCTGGCAACACACTGCCGTGACGTCTCCACGCGTATCTCGTCGTAGAGGATGTTGTCGATGAACGACTGCAGGGTCTTCCTGCCACCCTCGACCATCATCGACTGTATGCCGCTGTCGTGGGCAGCCCTCATCAGCGTTTCGAGGACCTGCTTGTCGGTGAGCCCTCCGCCCGTTCCGCCAACAGCCCCGACGCCATGCGTGAGCACCATCTTCACGGGCGACGCGCCCACCCAGTGGCGCACCGACAGTTGCGGGCGCTCGCGCTCCTCCGTCACGCGCCCCACCACTATTGCGTCATTCTCGGCCCTCACCTTGTGCATCAGCATCAGCGTTGCGGGCGTTGAGATGGCAAGCGGCCTGCCGCCGCCGTCAATGAATCCGTTGGCCGTCTGCGCCCACTTCAGCGTTATATATGGGCGGTGCATGCTGTGGAACGTGAAGAACCGCCTGTTCATGCGGCGGCATTCATCCTCCAGGACCCCCACCTCGACGTCCACCCCCGCATCTCTCAGGCGTTTCACGCCACGCCCCTGCACCTCGGCAAATGGGTCTATGCAGCCCACCACGACACGCCGCACGCCCTTGCTGACAATCAGATCGGCGCAAGGAGGGGTCTTGCCGTAGTGCGAACATGGCTCGAGACTCACGTAAACAGTGGCCTCGCACAGCAGGCGCGCGTCGCCTGCGGCAACCGACGCGAACGCGTTCACCTCGGCATGCGGCCCGCCGTAACGCTCGTGGAAGCCCTCGCCGATAATCCTTCCGCCGGCAACGATCACCGCGCCCACCATAGGGTTGGGCCTGGCGAAGAACTCGCCGCAGCGTGCCAGCTGCAGGCATCGCCACATATACATCTCGTCCGTAAGTCTGTGGTTTGACATAACGCCGTTGTTATATTTCGTGCAAAATTAATAAATACAGGCGTAAAAACAACCTTTCTGATGACCGATTTGGGTTAAATATTATAAAGTGACGGCCGTGTATGGGATTATTTGTGTATTTTTGCCGGTGATATGAGAACTGCTATGCGCATTGCAGCAATGGCAATGTTTTGTTTTGCCGCACTCGGCGTCTCGGCACAGGCGACTGACAATGGCAAGGTGAAGCCCGAGGACATGCCCGTCAACATGGACGAGCCGACAATGGAGCCCCGGGTGAAGGTGACGCGCGTGCTGGACAAGCGCGGCGACAGCATACAGTGCGTGCAGCTCAACCGCGTGTATGTCTTCCCGCCCATAGCGTTCAGTGACGAGAAACAGCAGCGGCAATACAACCAGCTGGTGAGGAACGTGAAACGCGTGCTGCCAATCGCCAAGGAGGTCAACGCCATAATAATAGAGACATACGAGTATCTGCAGACGCTGCCTGACAAGAAGGCCAAGGACGCGCACATGAAGAAAGTGGAGGAGTCGATAAAGCGGCAATACACCCCGAGGATGAAGAAACTGACGTACTCGCAGGGCAAGCTTCTCATAAAACTCATAAACCGCGAGTGCAACTCATCTTCCTACCAGTTGGTGCAGGCGTTCCTCGGCCCCGTCAAGGCCGGCTTCTACCAGGCATTCGCGTGGGCTTTCGGCGCGTCGCTGACAAAGAAGTACGACCCGAAAGGCAAGGACCGCCTCACAGAGCGCGTCGTGCTGATGGTCGAGGCGGGACAACTGTGACCTCTCGCGGCCGCGCCGGGCAACCAGTGTTGTAATGACCGGTTTGGGTTTGATCCCCCGTCCGCATCCAACCGCAAAGCAAACTCGCCGTATTTGGTAAGCAAATTCGCCGTATTTGGTAAGCAAACCCGCCGTGTTTGGTCAGCAAATACGCCGTATTTACCTTACCGTTCATTGCCGATCGGGAAACATACGCTTGCCAGGCAACGGCCTTTTGCCGAAAGGGGCTGGTCCTTTGCCACTATGACCGAGGTGTAAAAAGTTATTTGCTCGCTGTCTTTGTTCATATTGTTATCCACTTATCTTCGTTCAACGATCCCCTTGCCGCCTTCCCGACAATATCCCGTAGAGTTTGTCCATGTCGATGTTCCGGCGTACTGCCTCCGCGAGTTTGTCGTACTGCAGGTTGTTGTATTCCTCCACGGTCATGCTCCCTGCCTTTCTGCGGCTGTCTTCCCGCTGCCCGAACGGGGCGAGCAGGTGCTCGATGACCGGCGCGTTGTCAAGCGCGCCGTGTATGTATGTCCCCCAGCAGTTGCCGCCGGCGGAGAACGAGCGGTGCGGCGTGCCGTCCTTGTCGGTGGTGACGCCCATGTGTATTTCGTATCCACGGCATTCGCTTCCGTTGAAGGTGAATGTCGTCTGCACGGTGGTCTTCTCCTTTCCCATGACGGTGGTCAGCGGCAGCAGCCCCAGTCCCGGCATGCGCTCCACGCTGCCCTCCACCCCTTCGGGGTCGGTCACTTCCGTTCCCATCATCTGGTAGCCTCCGCAGATGCCAATCACCGTGGCGCCGTCGTTGCGTGCGCGCATCACCGCCTGTGCCGCTCCGTTGCGCCGCAGTTCGATGAGGTCTGCCAGTGTGCTCTTTGTGCCGGGAAGGATGACGATGTCCGCCTTCATGATTTCCTCGCTGTCGCTGGTGTAGAACAGGTGGACGCGTGGGTCGCGCTCGAGCGTGTTGAAGTCGGTGAAGTTGGAAAGATGCCTCAGCATCACCACCGCCACGTTCACCTTGCCCTCCATCGCCTCGCGGCTTTTCATTTCGAGCGACACCGAGTCCTCCTCGTCTATGTGAATGTCCTTCATGTATGGCAGCACGCCCAGCACTGGTATGCCGCAGAGCCTCTCGAGCATCCTGCGCCCGTCGGCGAAGAGCGACATGTCTCCCCGGAACTTGTTGATGATTATTCCCTTCACCCGTTGCCGGTCTTCCTCCGGCAGCAGCATGACCGTGCCATACACCGAGGCGAACACCCCGCCCCGGTCGATGTCGGAGACGAGTATCACGTCGGCGTCGGCATGGCGCGCCATCGGCATGTTGACGATGTCGATGTCGCGCATGTTTATTTCCGCGATGCTCCCCGCTCCCTCCATGACGATGGGGTTGTGGCGTGCCGCCAGCCGGTCGAATGCCTCGCAGACGGCGGCGCGCAGTTCCGCGCGCCCCTCGCGGCGGAAATACTCAGTGGCGTGCTGGTTGCCGATGGGCTTCCCGTTCAGCACCACCTGCGAGGTGTGGTCGCTGTTGGGCTTCAGCAGCAGCGGGTTCATGTCGGTGTGGCATTGCAGCCCCGCCGCCTCTGCCTGCACCGCCTGCGCGCGCCCGATCTCCAGCCCTTCGGCTGTGGCATACGAGTTGAGGGCCATGTTCTGCGCCTTGAAGGGTGCCGGCGAATAGCCGTCCTGCCAGAATATGCGGCAGAAGGCCGTTGCCACGATGCTCTTGCCGACATCGCTCCCGGTGCCTGCGAGCATCACGTTGTGCAGTTTCCCTGATGTCTTGCCCATACTTTACTTTTCCGCCGGCTTCTCTCCCCAGTAATAGTGCATGTAGCCTGCCACGGTGTTCTTGTATGTATATATAGGTGATATTTTGCTTTCAGTGTCTCCCACCACCTCGGAGTAGTGGAACTCGTGCCCGTTCCATCCCCTTGCCTTGCGGTATCCTATGTGCAGCCTTGCCCCGACCATCGTTGCCTCCTTCTGCAACGCCCCGACCATGGGGTATTTCTTTCCGTCCTCGTCGATTATGTTCCGGCACAGGTACATCATGCCTCCGCACTCGGCGATGCAACGCCCTCCGTTCTCTATGTACTGCCCTACCGATTGCCGCATACTCTCGTTGCCGCTCAGTTCCTTGAGGAAGAACTCTGGATAGCCTCCGGGCAGGTAGAGCAGTGTCGTGCCTTCGGGCATCGACTTGTCCTTTATCGGCGAGAAGAACTCCACCGGGCCGAATGACCGCAGGCGGTCGATGTTCTCGCGGTACATGAACGACAATGCCGAATCGCGCGCCACCGCAATCTTGTCATAGCATGCGTCGCCCCATGGGAATCCGTCCTCTTCCGCCCACAACGGGCCTTCCTGCCATTCGCCTGGTATGGGTATTTCGGTCCCGGCGAGCAGGCTGTCAACATCCACCGATTTGCGTACTATGTCGGTTGCGCGCTCTATCAGTTGCTCTATGTCATTCCGGTTTTCGAGCGTGAGGCCCAGGTGGCGCGACGGTATCTCTATGTCCTTCACCCACGGCACGCAGCCGAAGCACGGCATGCCGACATCGCGGCACGCCTCGCGCAGCATCACCTCGTGGTTCGGCGTTGCCACTTGGTTGAAAATCACTCCGGCGATGCGCGGCGCGTCTGGCATGTCCTTCGGTATGAATCTGCGGTAGCCATCCACCAGCGCGGCGGCGCTGTATGCCATCTTGTGAGCGTTTACCACGAGAATTACCGGCATCGAGATAACCGACGCCACCTCGGCGGTGCTGCCGTGCCACCTGTACTTTCCGTCCCACAGTCCCATGACGCCCTCCACGACGTTCACATCATCGGCATAGTGGGCGAAAACGCGCCTGGCGTGCGAGTGCGACATGAAGTAGGTGTCAAGGTTTACACTCTCCTCGCCGGCAGCCATTCGGTGATACTGTGTGTCTATATAATCCGGCCCGCACTTGAAAGGCTGCACACTGTTTCCGTCCTGCGACAGCGCGCGGAGCAGTCCCATGGTAAGTGTTGTTTTGCCGCATCCGGAGTTGGTCGCGGCGATAGCGAAAGCACGCACCCGTCTTTCACGTGATAATAGGTTTCTATTCATTTTAAAGGGTGTTTGATGTATTTTTGTGCAAAATTACAAAAAAAAATTGGTATTATTGTGTTAAGTCAATAAATATTTACTACCTTTGCACCCGATTGGTGATGCCTGTCTTTTCAAGACGAGGCATAAAAGGGAATCAGGTGCGAGACCTGAGCAGTACCCGCTACTGTAAACTCCGTTGGTTCGGAATGTTGTCAGGAAACAAGTCACTGTGAATCAATTTCATGGGAAGGCTGAACATTCCGGGAGTGAGCCAGGAAACCTGCCGTCATAATTTGTTGGGCGCGATAATCTCCGGGAACAGGGACTTCGCCAAGACGAATTCTTAATTTAAAATTTCAAATCAAGCAATGAAAAAGATTGCAGCGAGCATTGTTTTCGCGGTCGCCTGCGCAAGCGCGTGGGGGCAGACAACAGTGAGTGGAGTGGTTAAGGATGCCGAAACGGGGAGACCCGTAAGGGATGCCTATATCCGTGTGGACAACAGCCTTGCAAAGGGAGTCACCAACTCGGAGGGGCGGTTCCGCATAACCAACCTTCCCGACAAGAAACACAAACTGAGCATAACGCACGTGAGCTATGCGCCGATTTCCGTTTCGGCAAGCACGACCGACGAGTTGAAGTTGACCATGAAACCGAGCGCGCAGAACATCGGGCAGGTGGTAGTCACGGGAACGGGAACACACCACAGGCTGAAGGACAGCCCCGTGCCGGTGCGGGTTATCACGGCTGACGAGATACAATCGACAAACGCGACCACACTCTCCGAGGCACTGCAGAAACTGTCGCCGTCGTTCACGAGCATGGTGAACGGACTGGGTGCGACGATAACCATGAACGCACTGACCAACGACTACTATATAATGCTCGTCAACGGGAAGCGCGTGACAGGCAATGACAAATGGGAGCGCGTGAACGTGGGCAACATCAAGCGTGTCGAGATCCTCAACGGAGCGGCGTCGGTGCTCTACGGAACGAACGCCATCGGCGGTGTGATAAACGTGATCACAGACGACTCGAAGAACTCAGTCGAGGTGCGGAACGACTTCACGATGAAGAACAACGGGCGCCTCAGCGAGTCTGCCAACATCGACGTGCAGAAAGGCAAGTTCGGCTCGTTCTCGTCGTACAAGCACGAGGAGGCGGACACATGGCAGCTCTCGCCATACGAGGTGAACAAGAAGGGCGAGACCGTTGAGACAAACAAGATCGCTTCCGCTGGCTTCCACGATGACGGCGCGACGCAGAAGTTCACATTCGACGCCAACGACCGCCTGTCGTTCTATGCCGAGGGCAGCTACTACCGCCACAAGACCGACCGACCGGCAGAGGTGTACAAATATGACATAAAGCACGAGTCTTACGGGTATGCCTTCGGAATGAAGATGATGGCGACGGCAAAGTCGTACATCACGTTCGACTACAACACAGACATATACAACTCGAAATACGACTATTTCACTGATGTCAAGAACAAGAAGGGCGAGGTGACGATACCCAACGGCTCGTCGCTGACAAGAAGGCGCGACCGCTTCCACGAGGCGGCGCTCAAGGGGGTGTTCACGCTTGCCGACTGGAACAAGCTGTCTGTGGGCACGAGCTATCTGGTTGACGCGGTAAAGAGCCCGACCGAGAAAATCGACAAGAAGATGTCGAGCACGTTCGCAACGTTCGTGCAGGACGAGATGACGTTGAAATGCGGGTTCGGCGCACTGTTCGGAGTGAGGTATATCTACAACCAGAACTTCCACAGCTACGCAACGCCAAACGTGGGGCTGATGTACCGCGCCGGCGGGCTAAACCTGCGCGCCAACTACTCGATGGGCTACAAGACACCCACGATAAACCAGATGTACTTCACCGAGATGGCGAAGAACGCCGACAGGCTGACAATCGGCAACAAGAACCTGAAGCCCGAGAAGAACAACTACTACGGCTTCAACGCCGACTACCAGACATCGTGGCTCACCATCTCGGGCAACGTGTTCCTGAACAAGGTGCGCGACCTGATCGACTATGTGACGATAGCAGAGGGCGACGAGGCAATGGCAAAGTACGGACACGAGACGGTGAGACAGCGCCAGAACGTAAACCGCGCCTCAATCTTCGGAGCGACGCTGGCAATGAACGCGAGCCTCGGCTACGGCCTCTCGCTGAACGCCGCATACACATACCTCAAGGCAAAGAACGACGAGACGGAAAAGCCCCTGGACAAGACGGTGAAGAACGCATGGACAATGGGGGCGCAGTATGCGCACTCATGGGGACTATACACGCTGCACGCCAACGTCAACGGGCGCATTTACAGCCGCCGCTACAGCACGACCTACGGATATGCGCCGCACTACAACATGTGGGACATATCAACACGCCACACCTTAAACCTGCGGAAACTGACGGTTGAGCCAGGCTTCGGCGTGGAGAACTTGTTCGACTGGACCGACGACCGCCCATACAACAGCAACTACGCCACGCTCAGCCCGGGACGCACGTTCGTCGTCAGCTGTGCGATAAAATTCAAATACTGATAAATACATGGTTGCCGAACCGCTTAATCACGGCATGTCACGGCAGCCCGGAAACAAAAAAGGATAAGGAGAAAAAACATGCGCAGAAAACTGGCTATGGCATTGCTCGCCTTGACAATAACGGCAACGGCACAGGTAAAGACCGACAAGGAAGTGGATCTTGACGAGGTCGTTGTCACCGGGACTGGCACGGAGCACCTGCTGAAGAATGCCCCAGTGCAGACAGAGGTGATAAGCGGAAAGCAACTTCGCAACTACGGAGCACGCAGCATATCCGACATCCTCGGTATGCTGACGGCTTCGTTCGACTTCAGCGAGAGCGACATGGGCTCGAGGATGCAGGTGAACGGACTGGGAAACTCCTACATACTGATCCTCATCGACGGCAAGCGGATACACGGCGACAACGGCGGCGAGAACGACCTCGGGCTGATTGACCCGCACAACATCGACCACATCGAAATCGTCAAGGGTGCGTCATCGGCGCTTTACGGAAGCGACGCCATCGCCGGGGTGGTGAACATCATCACGAAGAAACACAACGACGGGCTGCTCATGGAGAACTCCACGAGAGTGGGAAGCTACGGCGACGTGAGGCAGCACAACGGGCTGGGCGTGACGCTCGGCCGACTGCAGTCGTACACCAACTTCCAGTGGCAGCACAGCGACGGCTGGCAGAACACCTCGGTGGAGGATGTCAAGCAGACCGAGTTCCTGATAACCGACTCGCGGAACAAGACCGTCAACCGCCACACCAACTGGCAGATTGCCGAGCGGCTGACATACAACGCGGCAAGGAACGTGCAACTCTATGCCGAGGGAAGTTTCTACTGGAAACGCATCTTCAGGCCGTCGGGGAAATACGCATCGGCAGACGTGCATACGTTTGACATGATGTACCGCAACGTGTCGGCTGCCACAGGCGGCAAATGGAACATTTCGAAGACCGATTACATAACGCTGGACGTGAGCTGGAACCGCCACGCATACTACTACTTCTTCACAGACACCACGCTGACAGACGGATACTACAAAGGGCAGATGACACATTACTACCCGTATTTCCCCACACAGCAGCTGTTGCAGAGCGACCAGCAGCGCACAATAGCCGAGGCAAAGGGCGTGTTCTCGCTGCCATACAACAACCGCCTGTCTGCCGGACTTGAATACCGGTATGACTGGCTGAAGGCGCCAGTGAGGGTTGTTGACGGAAAGGCGAGCGACCAAAACCAGGCCGTCTTCGTGCAGGACGAGTTCGACATGCTGCCGTGGCTCAACATCAACGCCGGGCTGCGCCTGAACCACAACAAGCAGTTCGGCTTCCGCCTGACGCCGAAACTGTCGGCGATGGTACGCACGGGCGACCACCTGAAGTGGCGCGCGACATGGGGCAAGGGCTTCAAGGTGCCGACGACCAAGGAACTGCACTACCAGTATGTGAGGCAGATGCTCGGCACATACCTGTACCTCGGCAACACAGACCTCAGGCCGCAGAGCAGCAACTATTTCTCCCTCGGTGGCGAGTATAACGGAAACGGGCTATCGGTAACGCTAACAGCATACCACAACAAGGTTGACAATATGATAACGCTCGTGACGATACCAAACTCGGAAGTGCCCGGAGAATACCTCACAAAGTATGACCCCATAGCCGTAAGGCAGTACCACAACATGGAGGACGCGAGGACATCGGGCATCGACTTCACCGCGCGCTACCGCATAAAGGAGTTCGGCATGGGCATAGGCTACAGCTATCTTGACACGCGGGCAAACCTCTACGACAGCGAGAAGGAGACCCTCGTGAGGGTCATTATCGACGGCATGGCACACCACAAGGCAAACCTGTTCGCGACATGGAACCACACGTTCTCGCGCGACTATGCGCTCGGCGTCGGCCTCTACGGCAAGATGTCGTCAACAAGGTTCTACCAGCTCAACGGAAACGGCAAGGGGTATAATATATGGAGACTGAACACCACCCACGACTTCGGGCACGGCAAGACGATGAAATACCGTATCGAGGCAGGCATCGACAACATATTCAACTTCGTTGACCGCACGCCACATGGGCTGCACCTCGGGACAACGACACCGGGAACAACCATCTACGCCACGTTCACCGTGAAATTCGCGAAAGGCAAGAAAACCTCAAATAAGTTCAATTCTAATTTAAAACAAAAAGACTATGAAGAAGATTAAATTCCTGATGATTGCCATGATGGCACTCATCGCGTCGGCCTCGCTCACATCATGCAGCGACAACGACGACACAACAGGTGACGGCACGTCGAACTACGACCGCTATCAGAAGTTTGTCACCGAAACTGTAAAGAAGCACAAGAAGAGTGACAAGGTCATCCTCCTCGTGGCATTCGGCTCAACGTGGCAGCAGGCCTTTGACACATTCGACAAGACCAAGGCTGAATACGAGAAAACATTCCCCGATTACGACGTTTACCTCTCGTTCTCGTCGGCAATATGCATAAACAACGCACGTGCCGGCGAGCATGCCTCGGAGGGCGCGGAGGTCCGCGATTACTTCTCGCCGGAACACTGGCTGACAGCCATAGGGTTCGCAGGCTACAAGGAGATAGTTGTCCAGTCACTGCAGATCATACCAGGCGAGGAGTACCGCCGCGTGCGCGACTCCTACATAAAGGACTTCATGAACAACCACAATGCCAACTTCACAGACAAGTACATGAAGAGCATCGACAAGAAAGTGATGATCGGAACGCCGCTCATGGCAGAGGAGAGTGATGTCATGGAACTCGCCAAACTGCTACTGAAAGAAAGCGACATCAAGGAGGCACTGAAAAAGGGTGTCGTGGCATTCATGGGGCATGGAAACCCGGAGAGCTACGACTATTACGGAGCAAACATCCGCTACACCCAGCTTGAGAACACTTTGCACATACTGGAGCCGGGAAAACTTTTTGTAGGAACGGTGGACATGCCGAACAACTATGTTGAGGATGTTTACAACCGCATGATGGCAAAAGGTGTGAAAACCGGAACAAAGGTGCAACTATACCCACTGATGTTCATCGCCGGCGACCACGCCCACAACGACATGTCTGACCCGGATGACGAGGAGAGCTGGTTCAGTTTCCTAAACGCGAAGGGGCTGAAGACTTCCGCATACGTGAAAAACTACCCGAAGTCTGAGGCTTGCTGGAAAAAATACAAGGAGGGAGAAGACTACATCCCGGCACTCGGAGAGCGTTCGGCCGTCATCAAAATGTATATAAAGCACACGCGCGAGGCTATCGACAAGATTGCCAAGGGTGAGGGTCTTTCCACTCCGACGACAGAGTCGGAATGACAGTATGATGCCACGGCTCCGCAAGGACGCACCATAAAAATGGCAATGGCAGACATTAAAAGAGGTAGGGCGCGCCTTTGATGGCATGCCCTACCTTATTTTTATCCCAATCCCCACCGATCAGTGTTGTAATGACCGGTTTGGGTTAAATAGGAAAGAGCGGGAGGGAAGCGTCACAAACCGAACAGATGATTATAACTGGCTGTGACATATCCGGAGAGCGACGCATATAGAGCATTCATTTCGTCTGCATCTATCCTCCCGCGTTTGTACCATTTCTTTGTTACGCTGTCAGTGCATTTGAAAATCTCTTTCTCCACCGGCTCAAGCTGTTGCATGATGCCGTTGCCCTCCGCGTTGTACAATGCCTCCCAGTAGAAATACCGGTCGGAGCCGATTCCCTCGTGGAAAGCATATATACGCTCCTTCAGCGCATCGACCTTCTTGCCAAACACCGTCACAGCCTCGCCGTTGTCTGCGCGGTAGATTGCCGGCAGCCGTCGGTCGGCATCCTTCAGCCAGAACGGGAAGGCGGTGCTCACGGGTGGATAGCCGAGCACCGTCCACATCGTGGTGAGTTCGGCATTCTCACCAGGTTTCACGCCCTGCACTATCGCCGTGCATGACGTTCCGGATCGCGATATGAAATCCTGGTCTATGAACCACCCGGTCGTTTCCGGCTTGTTGTGTTTCCCGTCGCGCAGGTCGATGCCGAGTTTCGGGTTCACGAAAGAGCGCGCAAGCGACCCGAATATCCATTGCGGGGTGATTGACTCTGCTTGTGCCGCAATTTTCAGAGTTTCGTCGTCAGTCTGGTAACGCACATATCCCAGTCCCTCGTGTTCCTCGCCTGTGAAACTGAAGTTTGTGCGTGCAAGGTAACCTCCTGGTGCTATCTGTGGGTCGTTGGCATCGAAGTACTTGTATCCACGGGTGCTGACCTCGAACCATCCTGCCCCACCCTCTGCATCTATGACGCCGAAGTTGGCACACAGTCCGTCGAGGCTCGCCTTGTCAAGGAAATCCTTCATCTCGCCGACGGTGGCACATTCACCAAGCACGCGGAACATAAGGTTGCCGTTCTTGCCGCCAGGCTCCACACCGTCGACGGTCTTTTCAAGATTGAACGACTGTGTGTTCATTACCGAGAGTCCCTTTGTGTTCGTGCCAATCCACACATCCTCGCTGCTCCTTGCCCTGCAGTCGGCAATGCCGATGAAATCATATTTGGCGCCTCTGAAAAATTTCATGCAGTTCTGCAGGTTGTCAGTGTCGCGCACCTTCCAAATAAGCGGCCGCCCGTCGGCAGTCACCTTACCGGTTATCACTGCGGCCGTGCACGCACGTCCCGAAGCCACGGCCAGCCACAACATTGCGAATATAAGCAAACACTTTCTCATAGCGACAAACAGATTAATTGTTATTCCATCCTGTACTTGCCAACTCCGGTCTTGTACATGTCGTTGCCCTTGCAGTCGATGGCAACAATCACGGGCAGTTCCTCCACTGTCAGCCGCCTTATGGCCTCTGTGCCCAAGTCATCGAAGGCAATCACCTCGGCGTGCTTCACGCATTTCGCCATCAGTGCGGCTGCTCCGCCTATGGCTGCGAAATACACACCTGTATGCTTTTTCAGGGCATCGATCACCTCCTCGCTTCTCGAGCCCTTGCCAATCATCACGCGCAGCCCCTTCTCGATGAGCGTCGGTGAGTATGCGTCCATACGGCCGCCGGTGGTGGGTCCCACGGAGCCAATGGGCTGCCCCGGTTTCGCCGGACACGGCCCGGCGTAGTAAACCACTTGCCCCGTGAAGTCGAAAGGCATCGGCTCTCCAGCCTCGAGCATCTCGCACATACGCTTGTGCGCCGCATCGCGGGCCGTGTAGATTGTACCTGAGATATACAGCATGTCGCCAGCCTTCAGCGACTTTATCTTCTCGTCGGTGAAGGGTGCTTGCATTATTCTTTTTTCTTCCATCTTTATCTTATTATTTTTCAGGCAGATGCCGGAAATCAACATCGCAAGTGCAGCAAATGATTTCAGTCACCTGCCTGCGTTGAACATATCCTTACCGTATTCTGTGCCGCCAGCCTACAGTTCGCCCTCCGCATGCCGTGTAGCGTGGCAGCCGATGTTGACGGAAACGGGCAGCCCGGCTATGTGGGTGGCATTGATGAGGATGTTCACTGCAAGCGCCGTGGTCGTGCCGCCGAAGCCGCATGGCCCTATGCCGAGTTTGTTTATCTCCTCAAGCAGCTCGCGCTCCAGTTGTGCCACGGTCTCGTTCTCGCTGTGGCTTCCGACGGGGCGCAGCAGGGCCTTCTTACTGAGGTAGGCTGCACGCTCCATCGTGCCTCCGATGCCCACGCCGACGATTATCGGCGGACATGGGTTGCCGCCAGCAGTCGCGATCGTGTCTGTGATGAATTTCTTTATGCCAGGAATGCCTGCGCTCGGTGTGAGCATCTTCAGTCCGCTCTTGTTCTCGCTCCCGAACCCCTTTGGCGCGACTGTGATGTGGAACTTGTCGCCCGGCACCATTTCATAGTGGATTATCGCCGGCGTGTTGTCGCCGGTGTTCACGCGGTCGAGCGGGTCCTTCACCACCGACTTCCGCAGATAGCCCTTGGTGTATCCCTGCCGCACGCCCTGGTTTATGGCATCCTCGATGAAGCCGCCCGTGACATGCGCGTCCTGTCCCATCTCCACGAAGACCACCGTCATGCCAGTGTCCTGACAGATTGGGCATCGCTCGCTGCGTGCGATGTCGGCATTCTCAACTATAGTCTCTATTATCTGCCTGCCGAGCGGTGCCTTCTCAGACTTAGAGCGGCATTTCAGTTCGCTGTAGATGTCGTCTGACAGCACGTAGCAGGCCTCTATGCAGAGTTTCTCTACGAGTTGCGTTATCTCTGCTGCTTTTATCTCTCTCATTTTATTTCCTTCCAATTTCATGCCGGAACTCCGCGACTCCCAGGTGTCAGCCCCTCTCGAGGAAATACTGCGTGTTCCTGTTCATAATGTTATCTGTATTATTGTCAACCACCCCAATCAGGCAATATGTATTGGTGTCAGGGTCTGGCACAAATTCCTTGACCAGCGAGAAATCCTTTATTTCGGACGTGTTCCTGACCTGCAGGCGCGGCCCGTCGCACTCCACAATCTTGTCGCCAATCTTGATGTTTGCATCATCGTAGTATGCTATTGGCAGCGCGTTTTCAATTATGCCTTTCACCTTTGCCTCGAGCAGTGACAGGTCTATGCCTTCCTTCTTGTAGAATTTCATCACGAAGCCGTTGCGCACGTCGGAGAAATAATAATGGCCGTTCCCGATGTTGAATTCATCCTTCAGCACGAGCCGCGTTATCTCCTCCGCCGAGTGAGCCATTTTTCTGTATTTCAATGACTTGTGAACAATCTCGTAAATACTCTCCGGCAGCGGTCCGAACACGCTCGGGCGCGTCACTATAATCTCCTCCCCGATGCCCACGATGATGTCGGCATTGATGCCGAGTGTGGAGTGTATCAGGTTGAAATGCTCTATGATTACCCTTTTCTTGTGCTCGAGCAGCGTTCTTACGAACTGCGCTATCTCGTACATCTGCATGAACCCCTGCATGAAACGTATGTCAAGGTGGAACGATGCCGCCTCGCGCACGTCGTCAAGCGCTATGATCTCACGCGCCTGCATTATCTTCCGTGGGTTTATCACGTCGTCGTCGTTTGACAGTTCCAGCCCCGGGAACATCCCTTTTATAAGCGACGACTTCCCCGACCCGGCATCTCCCACGATGCCGATAAGCCTGTCTGTAAACTGCAGGTGGCGTTGTGATATTTGCTCCCCGAGGAAGATGAGCCGCTCCTTCCCGCGCGGTGCGTAGTACTGCGATGCGATGAGGTATTTCTGTATAGGGTTTACCATAGTGCTGTCGGTTTAAGCTGTAATGCAACGGAAAAGCCTTCCCAGCGGCAATGCGAACAAGGCAAAAGCATAAGGACCGCGGGAAGGCTTGGGGAAATACTAAAGTTCAAACGAACTATTCATCAATGGCACATGTTGTTGTGCGCCATAAACGTCCGTCTCGCCGAGCGCGCCCGACGGGATGGGACGTACAATCGTAATCTTTATTGCCTTCGCAGGGTCAAAGTGTACGATGTTGATAATGTCCTCCTCCTTGATTTTATACAGGTCGGCAAACATTTTATTGTTGAAGATTTTGGCAGCCTTCACCTTCTCATACATGTCGAAGTCCTTGAAAATGACATCAAATGTCAGCTCATACGGGCCCGAGTTCTTGCTTCTTATGACGGATGCCACGTCTATCAAATTATATTTCTGCATAATCATTGCTTTTTAACAGTTGCTTACTCCGTTGTTGTATGTCACGTAAGATATCGGGAAGAGGCTTGTCGGGTCATCCACCTCCAACAAGTGGTAGATGTTGAACTCGAACACCTCGCCCATCTTGCAGTCTGACGGTGAGAATGGGAATGCCAGGTTACCGGCTGTCGAGATGCGTCCCTCGTAACCGTAGTGGAGCATCGTACTGCGTGCGAAGCTGCATATCGTGTTTGCGGTCTCCTGCGTGTCGGCCACAGCCTCGATGATGATGAGCAACTCGTCGGAGTGTGACTCCTCCGAACCGTTGAACATGGCCATGACGCCCTTCTTGCCGTAAATCTTGAAGTCGAGGAAGAAGTCGGTGATGCCGAACTTCGCGAAGTTGTCCTCCACACGTGCCCTGACGCTCTTCACGATGCCGTCGATCTTTGAGATCATAACCGGGTCTTTCACTGCTGCCGGCGAGATCGTGCGGTAGCCAACGCGGCGGACGCCCTCGAGTTTCACGAAATACTTTTCCGTAGGCACGAACCTACTTCCTGACACGCGCACCATGTTGTCGCCAACCTGCTCGAACTTGGAATCGTGCAAGTCGATTGCCCCTCCAGGGCCAGGCAGCACATACGGGTTTGTCTTCTCGTAGAGGGTGTGTGCAGCTATTGACAGCGTTGTACATTTGCGCAGCGGTGACAGCGGCTCCAGCACGAAATTGTCCTTGTGCAGATAGCCGAACATGCAGTCGCTTCCGCTTCCGGGCAGCGCGCAGATTGCGGCACACTCCAGAATCTTGCCAAGGTGAATTGCAAGTCCCTTGTCGAAGCCCTCCTTCAGTGGAAGTGCGGCGAACACCGACGGGTCGTATGAGCGTCCGGCGATGATGACATCAGCACCTTCCTCAAGGGCCTTGATATATGGTTCCTCTCCTATCTGAGACACTATATGCACGGCCTCGTCAACGTCCTTCTCGGTGATTGGCTTTGCCGGTGCGAGCGGTGTCACCTTTCCCTTGCGCAGGTTCTCCTTGATGAAATCCTTCTCGAACTCCGACTGTATCACAGCCATCTTGAAGGAAAGTTTCTTGTCGGCAGCAATCTCGCGTATTATGTCGAGCACGAACTCAACATGCGGTCTCGCGCCGCTTCCGCCCGCTGTTCCAACGATTACAGGTATTTTGGCCTTTATGCCTGCCGGTATCATTATCTCGAGGTCCCTCTTTACCGAGTTGCGGTCTGTGAACGACTTGCCCGCACCGAGGTAGTATGGCCCCGGGTCTGTCGAGCCGGCATCGACAGCGATGACGTGCGGCTTGCGTTTCATTCCTTCCTCGAACGACTCCATCGGGAAACCGTATCCGAGGATGGCGGTGGTGGAAAGTATTCTAAGTTCTTCCATTTTCTATTTGCTTTTTTATTCCCCGGGCAGGCCGTATCCGGTATGCCCGGGGAGAAAATTCATAAATACGAAAGTATAATGTCTTATTTTGTCAGTGCCAGGATGCGGCTCATCTCGTTATATACGATCATGTAGCCCTCGTCGACACCCATGCCCGGCTTTGCCAGGTACTGCACTGGCGATGTTGCCATTGCGATGTGTGCGCATATCTCTGCCGAGCGGTTTGTCTCGTTGCACGTACCGCCGAGGTAAGCGCCCATGTTGTTCTTCTTGCAGTATATGACAGCCTCTATGGCGTTGTTGATACCTCCGAGGTCCGGGGTCTTTATCTGTGCCATGTGTCCGGCCTTCTTCTCGGTGAAGTCCTTTATGTCCTCCAGCGTGTTGCACCACTCGTCGGCAACGATTTCCGCGTCTATGCCGTCGCGGTCCATTGCGGCGCGTATGGCAGCGAGAGCCTTTATCTGTGCCTGCTTCTCGCCCATGTCAACCGGACCCTCGACTCTCAGGTGGAACGGCTTGGCAATCTCTGCCAGCTCGCCGACATATTTTGCAATCGCCTCGAAGTCGTTGTTGAATACGATGCCCAGCGTGCCATACACGTCGATGTGTATCGTAGGGCTGTAGCACTCGCACGGGCGCAGCTTGATGATGCGGTCGCGCAGCCATTCGATGTATGCCTTGATTTTCTCGCCTTTCAGCCCAACCTTTGTCTCAACGTGGTTGAACAGCGCGTGCGGCAGCACATCGGCGCCCTTCATTATCATCTTGTCAGCGTTCATGTAGCGGTCGTCGCCCGATTGCGAGAATATAGGGATCATCTTCTTTGAGATTTCCGTGCCATACTCATCGGCGATAACCTCTGCCATCAGTTTCGACTGGCTCTTTGCCACTGCGTCGAGACACGCCTGTGTTACGCCGTAGCGTATTGCAGTGTGGTATCTCTTGCCCGTCGAAGGGCTCTTGCTCTTGTCAACGAGGTCTGCCATCTCGCGGAACGAGGTGATTTCCTTGCCTTCGTAGAGCGGCGCGATCTCCTTTTCAATCACCGGTATGAAGTCGGCTGCGAGGAACAGCGGGTCGCGGCCGCCGGCACCCGAGTACTGCACTGCGGCGCAGTCGCCGTATGCTATTGCTCCGTTCTCCAGCAAGAACATTACACAGATTGACTCGCCTGCCTGCCTTACAGCGGTGAATCCCGGGGTTACGGGTTTGCCTTCATAGAAGGCACCGTCATTCTTTGCGCCTGACTTGATGGCCTTTTGGTCGTCGAAGAAGAAACCGGTCTTTCCCGGTGCGCACACTACTTTTTTTATTTTCATTTCAAATATATTAAAAGGTTTACTATATTTTCTCCCCCATCCGGTATGTGCCGGAGGAAATACACGCGCTGACCGCTACTGGCGTACCGTCCTGCTCTTGCTTGCCTGCCTGCCGCAGGCAGCACGCGCGACGGCTACTCTATCGTCCTCGGCCTGCCAACGAGATGTCCCTTCCCTATGGCGTACACGTCGTCGATGACCATCTGGAAACTGACGGGGCGGTTCTCATACTTAGCGCGCTCCTCCAGTTTGCTCCGGTGGAAATCTATCAAATCCTGGGTGAACGGCATGTGTCCGAGGTCAAGAATCCTCACAGCACCGAAGTTGTCGCGTGCGGGCATCACCTTTCCGGCATTGTACTTGTTCGGTGCGAACGGAACGTCTATCACTCCGGCCTCGAACGCAGCCACCGTGCCGACGGCATAGTCGCCCTTGCCCAGTTCCTCAACCTTGTCGAGGATGCACTTCATCTCCGCCATTATCACCTCGCTCTCGTCCACAACGGCCGGTATCTCCCGGAAGTTCTGGTCCTTGAGCATGTTGATGACCTGTTTCGTGGCGCGCAGTCCTGCGGCGTTGGCCTCCTTTGTCGGCACTCCCATGGCCTCGTGCGGTGTCTTGACGATTACCTTGGTGGCCTTTGCCAGCGCGGCGGCGGCGGAGCCCCAGGATATAACTCCGAACGACTTTGCCTCATCCTGTGGGAAACCACCCATCCACTGGTGGAACACCGTGGTGATGCGGACATCTTTGAAGCCAAACCGCTCCATATACCTGTGGGTCATTATGTCGAGGGCGCGTATTGCGGCGACATCCTGTATCAGGTTTCCGCACTGCCCGTAGCCAACCGTGAGGTCCTTCACTCCCTGTGTGGCAGCCAGCAGGGCTTCGATCACAGCCACTGCATTCGAGATGCACGGCGGAATGAGCGTGCCAGTGAGCGGGCCGAACGGCTCTCTGTTTATCGACACGCCAGCCTCCTCATACAGTCCCACGAGGCGGTCGGCATACTGCCAGTATGCAATGACCTTGTCAATAGGGTGGTTCTTTGAGTAAGGAACGTTGTATGATATGCCGCCCCCCTCATAGGATGTGAAGCCGCCCGCTATTGATATTTCCGTCAGCAGGCGCGCGTCCGGAGTTCCATGGCGCACCTGCACCGGGCTTTTCAGCGCCGATGTCACCCTGCGGCAGATGTCAACGCCATAGTTGACGATTGGGAAGCCGTTGAGCATCGACCTGCCCGTCTCGCGGCTTTTCCTGATGCCGGTCTCTGCCTCGTGGTAGCGGTTTAGACGCGTATAGCTGTCAACGGTTGACGGCAGCAGGTCGGCCTCGCCCTCATCCTCGAGGAACCTAAGCAGTTTCAGGTGCTCCTCGTATAGTGCGACGCCGGCGCGCGGCTGTATGAGAGTTGTCTTTTCTTCTACGGCCTTTGCAAGTTTCGCCGAGAAGCGTTTTTCCGGCGGTATGCTTTTCTGGTAGGCCACGGCCTCGTCGAAGTCAACATCCTTTCCTGTTTCCCACTGTGCGAGCACTTCCTTTCTCTCTGCGAAGAAGTCGCCCTCAGATATTTTACAGTTCTTTAATTCCATAGGTCTGTTATGAGGAATGTTTTTATTATATAAGTTTTATTTCTTCCTTGAGTATCTTCAGCGCGAGCTTTGGCTCAACCGCGCTCAGCAGTCCCATCGACGCGAAGATGTATTTCTTGTCGAGCATATACCTGGGGTGCTTCGGCTTGGCGAACATGGTGCTCGCGGCGGACGTGCATTCCGCCCCCCGCAGTATATTCTCTGGGTCGCTGCTGTTTATTATCGAGCCTCCGATGCCCACCACGAACGGCACCTGCGTGAGGTCCTTTCCCGTGAGCGCGAAAATCTGTCCCATCGGAGTGTATGCCTCCTCGAAGTATCCGCAGTGGCGTTCCACGGCAATCCTCACCGCGTTTCTTGCCAGCCCCTGCTCTATCCTCGCCTCCGTGTCGTTTGACGGCAGCGTGGATGGGCGTGCCGAGCATGTCGTTATCCACGACTCCACCTTTTCCTGCGGGACTCCGATTTCGTTTGCGAAGACCTCCATGTTTAGCTCTTCGGCGAGCGATGTCAGGCTGTATCTCATTCCGAGGTCACCCTCAACAGAGCGTTTGCTGTACGGCTCGGGCAGTCCTTTGACCACCACGTTGTCTATCGACGGTGCCCCGTCGGCCATGGAATACACGTCGGTCGTCGCGCCGCCGAGGTCAACCGCCATGAGGTCGCCGATGCCCTTGTCCACGCCGTTTCCCTTGCTCAGCAGCTCGCAGCCCGTCATCACGGCCAGCGGCGTTGGCACAATCTCCGTCTCGCACATATCCTCGACCCTCGAGAGTCCCTTGGCATCGATTATCCGGCTGATGAAAAGTTCCTTTATTTTGTCTTTCGCCGGCTGGATGTTTATCTTGTTGAACTGCGGCATTACGTTTTCCGTTATCACGAACGCCTTGCCCGATTTCCTGAATATCTCGTCCAGTTCATAAGACGCGCTTTTGTTGCCTGCCGCTATTATGGCGAAGTTCCGCTTTATGTCGCACAGCCGCCTTGCATTGGCGAGTATCACATCCTTGTTTCCCCCGTCAGTTCCCCCGCACAGCAGCACGAGGTCCGGGTTGATGTCGTAAATCTCCTGCTGCTCGGCCTGCGATATCTCGAATGCGTAGGTCTTGACCACCTTCGCCCCCGCGCTCGACGCAGCCATCCTGGCAGCCTTCGCGGTAAGCTCGGGAACAAGTCCCAGGGCAACCATCTTCAGCCCCCCTGCCGCGCTGCTGCAGCACAGCAGTTCGTCATAATTGAACTCACCGATGGCAGCCTCCAGTTTCCGCAGCGCGTTGTTCAGCCCCTCCATCACGTCGGTCTCTATCGTGGTGAAGGCCGCAGCCGTTCCCACCACCCTCTGCTCAACCGAGTCGATGGCCGTCACCTTGGTGTATGTGCTGCCGATGTCAACTGTCAGGTAGTTCATTTCTGTGACAAAATCTCCTTTAGGTCTGCTATTGTCGTCTCACATGGCGTTCCCGGCGGATACACCTTTGTAAAGCCCATTGCCATGAATCGCTTCTCCACGTCCGCGAAATTCTGCTTCCCCACGACGAGATTGCCCCCGGCGACGATTGGTATGCCCTTGAGCCCGGCCTCGTCGCATTTCTCACGAAGCCCGTTGCAGTCGATCTCTCCGTGCCCGTATAGCGACGACACGAGTATCGCGTCTGCGTTTGTCTCGAGTGCAGCGTCGATGTACTCTTCCTGAGCCACCATCACGCCGAGGTTAACAACGTTGAACCCCGCCTGCTCCAATGCGTAGCACAGGATTTTGTTGCCTACCGCGTGCACGTCGGCGCCGATAACACCAGTCACTACAGTTTTTTTATCCATAGTTATATATGTGTATTATTATTTTAAGGTTTTTATTTCTATATTATATAATGTGCGGATGCCACAATCCACCGTGTATTATAAGTAGGCACAAAATTACATATTATTCTTGTCAGGCAATCCTTTATAAACATTAATTAACACTATTAACTATCTTTACATCTGTCGCGGCGTCATTTTCATGGATGGTCAGATTTGCCTGCGGCCTCCCGTTTTCCGCTTCACGGCCATACGGTTTCCTGTTTGCCACAAGCCAGGCTGCAAGACAAAGGACAACAAGAGCCGTTGTTGCTCGAAAAACAACGCGTCGGCATACGTCCAGCGGCACACTTTTCTTTGCATTGTTTCTCTAAGTCGTTTTTTCTGTTTACCTTTGCAGGCAGAAAGGATTCCCGGAACAAGACACGCGTTATCCGGGAGTTAGGTAGTCAATGAGTTTACCAAATGAGCGATAAGAAACTTTTCATAGAGACATACGGCTGCCAGATGAACGTGGCAGACTCCGAGGTGGTGGCATCGGTGATGAAGATGGCGGGATATGATGTATGCCGTGACATCGCGCAGGCCGACGCGGTGTTCCTCAACACCTGTTCGGTGCGTGACAACGCCGAGCAGAAAATTTACCACCGGCTGGAGGAACTGAATGCCATGAGGCGCAACAGGCGCGCAGGCGACGGTGGCAGCCCGCTGATAATCGGCGTGCTGGGCTGCATGGCTGAGAGAGTGAAAGACGACCTGCTGAAGAACCATCACACTGACCTCGTGGCAGGCCCGGACTCGTATATGCACTTGCCGGAACTCACCGCGCAGGCGGAGATGGGCAACAAGGCGATGGACATAGAGCTGTCAACGACCGAGACCTACCGCGACATAGTGCCGCAGCGCATCTTCGCAGCAAAGATCGGGGGGTTCGTAAGCATCATGCGCGGCTGCAACAATTTCTGCCACTACTGCATAGTGCCCTACACGAGGGGACGGGAGCGCAGCCGCGACGTCAGCAGTATCCTGCGCGAGGTGCGCGACCTTGCCGGGCGCGGCTACCGTGAGGTGACGCTGCTGGGGCAGAACGTGAACAGCTACAGGTATGAGGAGGACGGCGCGACGGTGGATTTCCCGGCACTGCTGCGACGCGTGGCGGAGGCTGCGCCGGAAATGCGGGTGCGCTTCACCACGTCGCATCCCAAGGACATGAGCGACGACACGCTGCACGTCATCGCAGAGATGCCAAACGTGTGCCGCCATATCCACCTGCCGGTGCAGAGCGGGAGCAACCGGATACTGAAGATGATGAACCGCAAATACACCATAGAGTGGTATCTCGGCCGCGTGGCGGCGATACGGAAGATTGTGCCGGACTGCGGACTGTCAACCGACATCTTCGTGGGCTATCACGGCGAGACGGAGGAGGACCACAGGCTGTCGCTCGCGCTGATGCGGGATGTTGGCTACGACTCGGCATTCATGTTCAAGTACTCCGAACGGCCGGGGACATACGCATCGAAACACCTGCCGGACAATGTGCCCGAGGAGGTGAAGCTGCGCAGGCTGTCGGAGATAATCGCGCTGCAGACAAAAATATCCGCCGGGAGGAACGCACAGGACGAGGGCAAGGTGTTCGACGTGCTGGTGGAGAATTTCTCGAAACGCTCGCGCGAGCAGCTGTGCGGACGGAACGAGCAGAACAAGATGGTGGTGTTCTCCAAAGGCAGCCACCACATCGGCGAGACGGTGCGCGTGAGGATAACCGGGTCGTCGAGCGCGACACTGCTCGGCGAGCCTGCGGAGTGACACCATCTGCGGCATTACAGGAAAAGAGGAGGAAATGGGAAAGGGAAAGACATCCGGCAAAAGAGGAGAGGCGGAGATGATGAAGGCATACAACAGATACCTGCGGCTGCAGAAAGGCCTCTCGGACAACACGCTTGACGCTTACCGCCGCGACGTAGACAAACTGAGAGACTATCTCGGCGGAGAGGGCATCGCGCTGAAGGACGTGACCCTCGACAGCCTGCGGGCGTTCGCCGCATCGCTCCACGACACCGGCATCGGGGCAAAGTCGCAGTGCCGCATACTCAGCGGGGTGCGCTCGTTCTGCAAGTTCATGGTGAAGGACGGATGGGTGGACAATGACCCGTCGGAACTGCTCGAGAGCCCGCAGACGGGGAGGCACCTGCCCGAGGTGCTGTCAACCGAGGAGGTGGATATGCTCGAGGCCGCCGTTGACCTGACCAAATGGGAGGGACACCGCAACCGCGCCATGATAGAGATGCTCTTCTCGTGCGGGCTGCGCGTGAGCGAACTGGTGGCGCTGACGCTGTCGGGCCTGTATCTTGACGAGCGTTTCATCCGCGTGCTCGGCAAGGGCAGCAAGGAACGGCTGGTGCCGATTTCCGACCGCGCCATCCACGAACTGCAACTGTGGTTCGACACGAGGAGCACGATGGATATAAAGCCCGGCGAGGAGGATTACGTGTTCCTCAACCGCCGTGGCGCGCACCTGACGCGGACGATGGTGCTCATTTTCATAAAGAACTATGCACGCGCGGCAGGCATAAAGAAGAACATATCGCCGCACACGCTGCGACACTCGTTCGCCACGGCGCTGCTCGAGGGCGGCGCCGACCTGCGCGCGATACAGGCAATGCTGGGGCATGAGAGCATCGGGACGACCGAGATATACACTCACGTCAGCACCAAGACACTGCGCGACGAGATAATGCAGCACCACCCGAGGAACAGGATGTGAGTGCAATCTATGGCAAGTCAAGACGTAAATGAGAAAAAGATAATCACAATGGACTACAAATCATTCGAGGTTATGGCGCCAGTGGGAAGCCGCGAGAGCCTTGCCGCAGCGATACAGGCAGGAGCCGACTCGGTGTACTTCGGCATCGGACAACTGAACATGCGCTCTCACAGCGCGAACAAGTTCGGCATAGACGACCTGCACGACATCGCACGGCAGTGCGGCGAGCACGGCATAAAGACATACCTCACCGTGAACACCATAATATATGACAATGACATGGCGGCGATGCGCCAGATAATCGACGCGGCGCGCCAGGCCGGCATAACGGCGGTGATTGCGGGCGACGTGGCGGTGATGACATACTGCCGCAGCGTGGGACAGGAGGTGCACCTGTCAACGCAACTCAACATATCGAACACCGAGGCACTGCGCTTCTACGCCCAGTTTGCAGACGTGGTGGTGCTTGCGAGGGAACTAAACTTGGAGCAGGTGGCGCACATACACAGTGCCATTGAGGAACAGCGCATCTGCGGCCCGGGCGGCGAGCCGGTGCGCATCGAGATGTTCTGCCACGGGGCACTGTGCATGGCGGTGAGCGGCAAGTGCTACCTCTCGTTGGACAACGCGGCAAGGAGCGCGAACCGGGGGGAGTGCATGCAACTATGCCGCAGGTCATACGTCGTGACCGACGGCGAGACCGGAACGCAGCTCGAGGTGGACAACAAATATATAATGAGCCCGAAGGACCTCAAGACGGTGCGCTTCATCGACAAGATGATGGATGCCGGGGTGCGCGTGTTCAAGATCGAGGGCAGGGCAAGGAGCGCGGAATATGTCTATACCGTAGTGAAATGCTACAAGGAGGCGATACGCGCGGTGACAGACGGCACATTCACCGAGGAGAGGAAAGACGAGTGGGACGAGCGGCTGGCAAAGGTGTTCAACCGTGGGTTCTGGGACGGTTACTACCTCGGGCAGCGCGTCGGCGAGTGGAACAGGGAATATGGCAGCTGCGCCACCGAGACGAAGCAGTATGTGGGAAAGGGCGTAAAGTATTTCTCGAAACTCGGTGTGGCGGAGTTCGCCGTAGAGGCGTGTGAGTTCACGGCCGGCGACAACCTGCTGATAACCGGTCCCACGACGGGGGTGATGTATGTAACGCCGAGGGTGATACACGGCGACGACGGCCCCGTGACGACGGCGGGGAAAGGAACGCGCGTGAGCATCGAGGTGCCGGGCAAAGTGAGGCCGAGTGACAAATTGTTCAAACTGATAAAAACAAACAGATAGATGGCAACAATAAACGAAATTCAAGACGAGGTGATAGAGGAGTTCTCCGACTTTGACGACTGGATGGACAAATATCAGCTGCTCATCGACCTCGGCAACGAGCAGAAGGCTCTCGACGAGAAATACAAGACCGAGAGCAACCTCATAGACGGATGCCAGAGCCGTGTGTGGCTGCAGGCGGACTATGTGGACGGCGTGATGAAATTCTCGGCAGAGAGCGACGCGCTGATAGTGAAGGGCATCGTGGCACTGCTAATCCGGGTGCTTGACGGACACACGCCGCAGGAAATACTCGATGCCGACCTGTACTTCATCAACCGCATCGGGCTGCGCGAGCATCTCTCGCCGACACGGTCCAACGGACTTCTGGCGATGATAAAGCAGATAAGGGCATACGCCCTTGCATACAAGATTAAAGGATAGACGCGCCATGCCAAGGAAACTGCGGACGATTGAGATGCGGCGATTGTCGCAGGAGGACTTCCGCCACGCCGAGAAAATGCCGCTGACGGTGGTTCTCGACGACGTGCGCTCGATGTACAACATCGGCTCGGTGTTCCGGACGTGCGACGCATTCCGCGTCGAGGAGGTGCTGCTGTGCGGCATAACGGCAACACCGCCGCACCCAGAGATACACAAGACGGCACTCGGCGGCGAGGACAGCGTGGCATGGAGGTATTTCGCGTCGGCTGTGGATGCCGTGGAACACCTGCACGGCAAGGGCTGCGCGGTTTACTCGGTGGAGCAGTGCGAGGGGGCACTGATGCTCGGCGACACAGACCTTTCCTGCATCACGGGCGGCAAGGGCTGCGCAGTTGTGTTCGGCAACGAGGTGAAGGGCGTGCATCAGGAGGTGATCGACCGCTGCGACGGATGCATAGAGATACCGCAGTACGGAACGAAACACTCGCTCAACGTTGCAGTAACGGCAGGCATGGTAATATGGGAGTTCGCACGCCGGCATTTCAGTAACAGGCATTAACATGCTGACATAAAATATAAAAAAATGAAAAAGCGCGATGAAAATCAATCAGATAACTTTTGATTTTCTATATCTTTTCATTATCTTTGCATCAAAAAGAAACCTATGGCAAGTTATATAAGATTTGACTGGGCTATGAAACGCCTGCTGCGCGACAAGGCCAACTACGGAGTGCTCGAGGGACTTATAACGACGCTGCTCGAAAAGCCACTGCGCATAAAGAAACTGCTGGAGAGCGAGAGCAACCAGGAGGATGCCAGCGACAAGCAGAACAGAGTTGACTTGCTCGCGGAGGACGACAAGGGCGTGCTGTATCTCATCGAGGTGCAGAACGAGACGGAGTTCGCCTATTTCCAGCGGATGCTCTTCGGAACGTCAAAATTGGTTACAGAGTACATCAACCGTGGGGAGGGCTATGAGAATGTCCGCAAGATATACAGCATAAACATCGTGTATTTCAACCTCGGCGAGGGGACGGACTATGTTTACCATGGCAAGACGGAGTTCCGTGGACTGCACAACAACGAGGTGCTCAACCTGTCGCCGTTCCAGAGGCAGAAATTCGAGGTGGATGCCGTGAGCGAACTCTATCCGGAGTATTATATATTAAAGGTGAACGACTTCAACAAATGGAGCAAGGTGCCGTTGGAACAGTGGATATATTTCCTCAACACGGGCAAGATACCGGCTGATGCCAACGCACCGGGGCTGACCGAGGCGAGGCGAAAATTAGGCATTGACAAGATGAGCCATGCCGAGCGCGAAGCCTACTACCGCCACATTGACAACGCTGTCATACTGCGTGACAACATCATCACTGCAAGAGGCGAGGGAAGGCTGGAAGGTCTGGAAGAAGGAAGGAAAGAAGGAATAGAAGAAGGAAGGAAAGAAGGAATAGAGAAAGGTAAGGCCGAGGCTATGCGTGAAATGGCACGGAACCTGAAACGAATGGGAATGTCGGCGGAGGACATTGCAAAAGCGACAGGAATGTCCTTGTGCGAAATTGGTGGTCTGTAAGAGGAAATGATAAAGGGACATGGTGATGACGGCTTTGCTTACGGCAGGGCCATTGTCCACGACTTCAGTTCGAACGTGATTGCCGCAATGCGGCCAAAGGGATTGCTCGAGCACCTGCAACAGAGCGTCACCATAGTTGGGCACTACCCACAGCCTGCGGCAGAGCAGCTGGCGGCAGAGCTGGCTTGCAGGATGGACATTCCGGAAAACTGCGTGCTGCCAACCAACGGGGCGACGGAAGGCATATATCTTGTCGCGGCGGCTTACGGCGGTGCGACATCGGCAATAGTGGAGCCCACTTTCAGCGAGTATGCCGACGCGTGCCGCATATACAGACACTCGCTGAGGCAGGTGCGCGGCATTGAAGAGGCTGGCGATGATGCCGGCATGGTGTGGCTGTGCAATCCAAACAACCCGACGGGCAGGCTCAAAGGCAAGGAGACGCTGATGGACTATGCCGGGAGACACAGAAACCGCCTTATAGTAATAGACTGCTCGTATGAACATTCGGCAGAGGGAGACTTCATATCCGCCGCCGAAGCAAGAAGGGCGGGGAACATCATACTCATTCACTCTATGACAAAACGGTTCGCCATACCAGGCCTGCGGCTCGGTTTCGTCACAGCGGCAGACAACATCATAAGACATATTGGGGAATGGAAACAGCCGTGGTCGGTCAATGCGCTGGCCGCCGAGGCTGGCGTTTGGCTGTGCCGCAACGCAGGAAAGACAGACATCAGCCCGTTCACAGAGGAATGCCGATGGCTTCAATCGGAGATAAACAGAATCGGCGGTATCGAGGCACTGCCAACTGACACCACGTTCTTCCTCGCGCGGCTTGACAGGCCATGCTCCACCGAACTTAAGGAGCGGCTCGCCAGCGAGGGAATACTCGTGCGCGACGCATGCAACTTCCATTTCCTCGACAAGCATTACATACGCATCGCGGCACAGGAACGCAGATCGAACGAAGAACTGTTAAAGGCACTGAGGAAATGTATTCTGCGATAACTCTTATCGCCGGCTGGCTTGCCGACAGACTGCTGGGCGACCCATCATGGCTGCCCCACCCCATCGTGCTTTTCGGAAAGATGATTGCCGCAGGCGAGCGGTGGCTCAACAAGGGCAATCACCGCCGCGCCAAGGGTAGCGCACTCGCCGTGACACTAACAGTGGCAACGTTCGCCGCGACGTGGGGCATAGTGCGTCTGCTGCAACTCGTGACGGTGGCTGCCCCGCTGCCGGTAATGTTTTTCTCCGCGATAATAATATTCTACTGCCTCGCCGGGACGACATTAGCACGCGAAGTGGAGATGGTGTTCCACGCCGCCGACCGCTCCCTCGAAGAAGGACGGCGGCAGGTGGGGCGCATCGTGGGGCGCGACACCTCGTGCCTCACCGACCAGGAGGTGCGCAAGGCCGCGCTCGAGACACTCGCCGAGAACCTCAGCGACGGCGTGACAGCACCGCTGTTCTGGCTCGCACTGCTCGGCGTTCCCGGAATGATGACATACAAGATGATAAACACCCTCGACTCCATGATAGGCTACCGCACCGAACGCTACAGGCTGTTCGGCACCGTGGCGGCAGTGATAGACGACATCGCGAACTACATACCCGCGAGGATGACCGCCCTGCTGATGATTGTCGTTGCGGGACAGCCGCGCCTCCTCCGCTTCGTGCTGCGATATGGGCCGCGCCATGCCAGTCCCAACAGCGGATGGCCGGAGGCGGCGCTTGCAGGAATACTCGGCTGCCGTTTCGGCGGAACGCACACATATTTCGGCGAGACGATAGAGAAACCTTACATCGGGGAGGACGAACGGCGGCTGACATCCGCCGACATGCACCGTGCGATAAACGTCAACCGACGTGCCGAAGCGGCAGCAGTGGCTGCCGTGGCAGCAATCGCACTGATGCTAAACTGTTAAATTGGTGTAAACCTTCAATCCTTCAGGACAAGTCCTGGCTTTTTTTCGTATATTTGCATTCAAAATAAATCATAAAAGACATGGTTAAGGCAAAGATTACCGTTGCCGGCATAGGACCCGGCGGCGAGACAGACATAACGCCGGCGGTGATAAAGGCCATCGGCGAGGCAGACGTTGTGGTGGGATACAAATACTACTTCCAGTTCATAGGCAAGTACGTGAAAGATGGCTGCAAGTGCATCGACACTGGGATGAAGCGTGAGCGCGACCGCGCAAGACAGGCATTCGATATGGCATTGCAGGGGCAGAACGTGGTCGTGATAAGCAGCGGGGACGCTACGATATACGGCATGGCGCCGCTGATATACGAGATGAAGCGGCAGTACGCAGATGCCGGCATCGAGGTGTCTTCGCTACCGGGAATATCGGCATTCCAGAAAGCGGCATCGCTGTTAGGCGCGCCAGTGGGACACGACTTCTGCGTAATATCGCTCAGCGACCTGATGACACCGTGGGCAACGATTGAGCGGCGCATCACGGCGGCAGCGCAGGCCGACTTCGTCACTGCGGTGTATAACCCCAAGAGCGCCGGGCGTTACTGGCAACTCTACCGCCTGCGTGAGATTTTCCTAATGCACCGTTCGCCCGGCACGCCGGTGGGTTATGTGCGCCAGGCAGGCCGACCGGAGCAAAAGGTGTGCAGCACGACACTCGGAGAGTTCGACCCGGAGCAGATAGACATGTTCACCGTCGTCATAATCGGCAACAGCCAGAGCTACGAGTATGACGGCTCGATTATCACCCCACGGGGGTATTACCGCGACGCAGATGATGAGGACGGCAATGCAAAGGGCATCGGGCAGGAGATAATGATGAAGAGTTTCCGCACCATACGCTCGGAGATAAGCGACCCCGACATTCCGCTCTACCGTCTATGGCCACTGCTGCATGCGATACACACCACTGCGGATTTCTCCATGGAGGAAATCCTGTACACCACAGAAGAGGCGGTGCCGAGGATATTCAATGAGATGAAGGAGGGACGGCTGAAAACCATTGTCACCGACGTGACTATGGCGTCGGCAGGCATACGCAAGGCGGCTTGCCAGCGAATGGGGATAGAGGTGAAGTGCTATCTCGCAGACCCGCGCGCCGTTGAATTGGCTAAGGAGAAAGGCATCACGCGCTCGCAGGCAGGCATAAGGATTGCCGCAGGAGAGCATCCCGGCGCGCTGTTCGTTTTCGGCAACGCACCTACGGCACTGCTCGAGCTGTGCGACCTTATGCTGCACGGCAAGGCAAAGCCCACGGGCATCATCGCCGCGCCGGTGGGCTTCGTCCATGTTTGCGAGTCGAAACATGCGGTGAAGGTGTTCCGCAACGTGCCTAAGATAATAATAGAAGGCCGCAAGGGAGGAAGCAACCTCGCGGCAACGCTCGTCAACAGCATTCTCGCATGGGACGACGCAAAACAGTTGACACCGGGGAGAGACGTGTGACGATGCAACGCGCAGATTATATCATAATAGGCATAGACGACAGCCGCGAGCCGTCGCTGACAAGGGAGGCGCGGAAGGCGATTGATGCGGGGCGCGTTTTCTCGGGAGGAAAGCGCCACCACGAGATCGTTGCTCACCTGCTGCCGGAAGGCTCGCGGTGGATTGACATAACGGTGCCGCTCGACAACGTGTTCGCAGAATATGCCAAGATCGATGACACCATAGTGGTGTTTGCCTCGGGCGACCCGCTTTTCTTCGGCTTCGCGGCAACCATACAGAGGCGCATACCCTCGGCGAGGATAAGGACAATGCCGACGCTCAACTCGTTGCAACTGCTCGCCCACCGGCTGCTCCTGCCATACCACGACATGCAGACGGTGACACTCACGGGGAGACCGTGGCACGAACTGGATGCGGCATTGATACGGAGAATGCCGAAAATAGGAATACTCACCGACCGAAACCACACACCGGCGGCGATAGCGCGGCGGATGATGGAATATGGGTATGACAACTACGACATGCACATCGGCGAACTGCTCGGCAATGACGGCAAGGAGAAAGTCGCCACCATGTCGCTCGGCGAGGCGGCGACCTACGAGGCGGCAATGCCAAACTGCGTGATGGTGACGGCGCGCGAGGCGCGCAAGGTGACGATACCTATACCCGACGCGGCATTCATACCGCTGCCCGGACGACCGCTGATGATAACTAAGGCCGCGATACGTCACCTGACACTCGCAGCGCTCGAACTGCAGCAGCGGCAGTCGATGTGGGACATAGGCTTCTGCACTGGTTCGGTGTCAATCGAGGCACGGCAGCAATTCCCGCACCTGCACGTCACGGCATTCGAGACAAGGAGCGAGTGCGAGGAGATAATCAGAGCCAATGCACGCCGGTTGGGAACGCCGGGCATAGACGTGGTGATGGGGGACTTCCTCGCCACGGACACGTCAGTATGCCGCACGCCGGATGCTGTTTTCATCGGCGGACACGGCGGACACCTGAGCGAGATGGTGCGGAAGGCGGCGCAGGCTATGGCGCACGGGGGTGTTATAGTGTACAACTGCGTGGCAGTGGAGACAACAACCGACCCGCGTATCCCGACGGACAGCATGGAGGTCTTCTGCCAGTCGGCCGCCGGGGCGGGACTGACCGTGGAACAACCCATGCGTGTGGCAATAGACTCTTACCACCCGATAAACATACTTAAAGCAAGGAAGAAATGAGAATATCAATAATAACCGTGACAAAGGAGGGCGGGAATATCGCCAAAATCCTGAAGGACACGCTTTCCGGAAACATCGACATCATCGGCCGCAACGACGTGGCACGCCTCTTTGCCGGCCGCGACGCATTCATTTTCATCGGCGCGATGGGCATCTGCGTGCGGACGATAGCGCCGCTGGTGGAGGACAAGCACAGCGACCCGGCGGTGATCTGCATCGACAGCACGGGGCGCAACGTCATATCGGTGCTGTCGGGACACGTAGGCGGAGGAAACCGCCTCGCACGCGAGGTGGCTGCGGCAATAGGGGCGATGCCGGTGATAACCACACAGAGCGACAACCAGGGACTGTGGCCTCTCGACACCATTGCGGGCGACTTCGGGTGGACTGCCGTTGCAGAAAACGACATGAACGGCATCATCTCTGCCTTCGTGGGCAAACGTCCCACGGCACTATGGCTCGAGACGCGCGACCGAGGCACTGACTACATGGAGGATACGCTGCCCGCACACGTCACAATGGTGAGAAGCGGCGAGGAACTGTCGCAGGGCAACTTCGCGCTTTGCATCATCGTGTCGCCGTTCCGCCGCGACATTCCCAAGGGCATGATGTGCCTGCGCTTCGTTCCAAGGACGGTGGCAGTGGGCATCGGCCTCGCGCACGAGGCTGAGCCGGCAGAGGATATTATAAGCGACATCAACGCGCTGATTGCCAGCAACGGCATAATGAGGGAGGCTTGCCGCTTTGCCACGATAGACCTGAAGAGCAACGAGCCAGTGGTAAGGCGGATGATGGCCGACGGTGACGGCTTCACGTTCTTCACCGCGTCGCAACTGGCGGAAATCAACGTCCCGACACCGAGTGACGTCGTGGCGAGACACGTCGGCACGCCAAGCGTGAGCGAGGCGGCGGCACTGCTGCTGGCAGGCGGCGGCGAGATGCTGATGAAGAAACAGAAAGGCGGGAAGTTCACCGTCGCCGCAGCGATTGACCGCACATGCCTGCGGCGCGGACATATAGAGATTGTCGGGGCCGGCCCCGGCGACCCAGACCTCGTCTCCGTACGCGGGAGGAGGATGCTGGAGCGTGCCGACCTGATACTTTATGCCGGTTCGCTCGTGCCAAGGGAACTTACACTGTGCGCCAAGGACGGGTCAACGGTGCGCTCGTCGGCAGACATGAACCTAGGCGAGCAATGCGCGCTGATGAAAGAGTTCTACGACCGTGGGGCGTTCATCGTGCGCCTGCACACCGGCGACCCGTGCATCTTCGGGGCCATACAGGAACAGATGGCGTTCTTCGATGAACACGGAATGAGTTACCACATCACGCCGGGAATATCGTCGTTCCTCGCCGCTGCGGCGGAACTGCGGTCACAATTCACCATACCGGAACGCTGCCAGACGATAATCCTGACACGCGGAGAGGGACGCACGCCGATGCCGGAGCGCGAGAAACTGCACCTGCTGGCACGCTCGCAGAGCACGATGTGCATCTTCCTTAGCGCGTCGATTGTGGATGACGTGCAGGCGCAGCTGCTCACCGAATACCCTGAGGACACGCCCGTGGCGGCATGTTACCACCTCACATGGAAAGACCAGGCGATATACCGTGGAAAACTGAAAGACCTGGCGGATATGGTAAAGGGACACGACCTTACGCTGACAACGATGATCGTGGTGGGCGAAGCGATAGACAACCGCTCGAACACGTCACGGCTGTACGACAAGGGGTTCAGCCACTTGTTCCGTAAATGATGGTCTACTGACCACGAAAAACCACTAAGCGCGCAGTATGATACTACTATTCGGTGGCACGACAGAAGGACGGAAGGCAGCCGCAGCACTCGAGGAGGCGGGCAAGACTTTCTACTATTCCACACGTGGAAGCGGGCAGGAGATTGAACTCGTGCATGGCATACGCACCACGGGAGGGATGGACTCTGACACCATTGCCGGCTTCTGCCGAGAGAAAGGCATAGCACTGCTCATTGACGCGGCGCACCCCTTTGCCGAAAAACTGCACGGAAACATCGTGGAGGCGGCACGGAGGATGAGCCTGCCCGTAATAAGATACGAACGGAAATATCCGCCGCGCGACGGCGAATTGGTGTGGTGCCGCGACTTCGACGATGCCGTGAGACAGATGGAGAAACGTGGCATAGGGCGACTTCTCGCGCTGACCGGGGTGCAGACAATAGGCAGCCTCAAGCCTTTCTGGCAGCGGCATCACACCTGGTTCCGCATCCTTCGCCGCGACTCATCGGTGGAGTTGGCGCGGAGGAATGGCTTCCCGAAAGAGAGCCTTACGTTCTACGACGACGAGCCGACTGCCGCGACGATAGGCCGGCTGCGCCCTGATGCAATCATAACCAAGGAGAGCGGCGAGAGCGGAGGCTTCTCAGGGAAGGTGGAGGCGGCACGCAAAGCAGGCATAGCCATATTCGTGGTGCAGCGACCGGTGACTGATGCCTCGGGAGTGAACCTCATCAAGGTGAACGGGCCGCATGGCCTGCGGCTGGAAACGCAGGAGATACTGCCCGGCTTCTACGAACTGAAAACCGGCATAACCACCGGGACGTGCGCAACGGCGGCGGCCGTGGCGGCACTGACAAGACAGGAGATGGTGACTGTGCGCATCCCGGACGGCGAGGACATCAACGTGCGCATCGCCGCATTGGGAGAGAACTCCGCAACCGTCACCAAGACCGCCGGCGACGACCCGGACATAACCGACGGCCTCGACATAGTGGCGACGGTGGAAATGTTCAGCACGGGTGAGAAACACGCAGGAGGCCTTGCCAGCGCGCCGAACCAGTCAATCGAGATACTGGGCGGCGAAGGCGTGGGAAGGGTCACGTTGCCGGGGCTCGGCCTGCCCATCGGAAGCGCGGCGATAAACGAGACACCGCAGCGAATGATACGCCAGAACATACTGCCGCTGCTGCCAAAGGGCGTGTCGGCAAGGGTAACGGTCAGTGTCCCACAGGGACGCGAGACAGGCGCGCGGACGTTCAACCCACGCATCGGGGTGGTCGATGGGATAAGCATCATCGGCACGAGCGGCATCGTAAAGCCGTTCTCGTCGGAGGCATGGATCAACTCGATCCGCAAGGAGATGTCGGTGGGACTGCAGGCATCGCTCGCCGCAAATGCCACCACGGACATTCAGATAGTGATAAACAGCGGCGCGAGGAGCGAGAGGTTCATGCGGGGACTATACCCGGAACTGCCCGAACAGTCGTTCATACACTACGGCAACTTCATCGGCGAGACGATAAAGACAGCCAGCGAGCTGGGTGTCACGCGGCTGGCAATGGGAGTGATGATCGGCAAGGCGGTGAAACTCGCGGAGGGACGGCTCGACACGCACAGCCACAAGACGACAATGAACATTGGCTTCGTGCAGGGCATGCTGGACGAGGCAGGGGTGCCGAAAGACATCAGCGGCATCAACATGGCACGCCAGCTGTGGTCGATACTGACACCGGAGGAGATGCAGAGGCTGGAGAAAACGATAATAAGACACTGCCACGAGCACTGCGACCCACTGCTGCCCGGCGGCAAGATAGACATAACATTAATATCCGAAACTGTAACGAAATGAAGAAATTAATCACCCTTGCATGTGCCGTCCTGTTGCTCGCGGCATGCAACAAAAACGCGGGCAACAACAGTGTCAAGGATGAGAATGCCAAGGACACAGCGAAAGTGACCGTGAAATATGCACACGGCTTCAGCGTGGAGAACCGCAAAGACTGCCGCCTGGTGGACATAAGGAGCCCACACGAAAACGACAGTGCCACGACATACCGCTTCGCACTCGTGCCGCGAGGGACGAAGCCGGACGGCGTTCCCGAAGGCTACACTGTGATAGAAACGCCCGTGAAGAGCATCATCTGCATGACGACGCAGCAACTCGGAGGGTTCATAAAGCTCGGCGCGCTCGATTTCGTGAAAGGCATGTCGAGCGTGAAGCGGCTTTCCGACAAGGAGGTGAAACAGCGCGTCAAGGACGGGCGCATAGTGAAAATCGGCAAGGAGGGCAACTTCGACGACGAGATGATACTCGCCACGCAGCCCGACGCGATACTCATATCGCTGTCAAAACGCGGAGGGTTCGACAAACTGCGCGACGCCGGGGTGCCGCTGATGCCGTACATGGGCTATGAGGAGGTGTCACCGCTGGCGCAGGCGGAATGGATAAAGTTCGTGGGGATGCTCACGGGGAAGACCGCCGAGGCGAACGCCATCTTCGGAGAGGTGGAACGCAACTACAAAGACGCCAAGGCGATGCTTCCGAAATATGAGAAAATGCCGGCGGTGCTGTACGGGAAGATGCACGGCGACAACTGGTATGCGATGGGTGGCAAGAGTTTCATCGCAACGTTGATAAACGATGCGGGAGGAATGTATTTCATGGGCGCGGACGACCGCACAGGGGGCGTGCTTCTCGACTTCGAGGAGGTTTACGCCAACGCCGGCAACGCCGACTTCTGGATAATACAGAACAAGGAAAAGGAAGTCTTTTCATACAAGTCGCTCGTTTCCGACGACCCGCGATATGCCGATTTCATTGCGTGCAGGAACAGGAAGGTGGTGTGCTGCGACATGAGCCACACGCCACTCAACGAACTGTCGGCAATGGAGCCGGACATACTGCTTAAGGACTTCATCAAGGCATTCCACCCGGAATTGCTGAAAGACTACAAACCGAAATACTACAAACTGGCGGAATGAGAAACAACAGCCTGCCCCACTTCGTGATGATGACACTCGTCATCGCCGCCCTGTTCTTCCTCAACCTGTCGGTGGGGACGATAAACATCCCCCTCGCCTCGCTGTGGGACATAATAACCGGAGGCAACGGAGAGCCGGTGGTGTGGCGGAACATCATACTGAAGTCGCGGCTGCCGCAGGCTCTCACAGCCACGGTTGCCGGCGCGGGCCTTGCCATCAGCGGCCTGCAGATGCAGACGGTGTTCCACAACCCGCTCGCCGGCCCGTCGGTGCTTGGCATCAGCAACGGCGCGTCGCTCGGCGTGGGCCTGATGGTGCTGGCGTCGGGCGGCATCGGCGGCGTGGCGATGAGCAGCCTCGGCATAGCAGGCAACGCGGCGTTGTCCATCGGGGCAATCGCTGGTTCGCTGTCCGTCATGTCGCTCATCGTCTATGTGGCGCAGCGCGTCAAGGGCAATGTGACGCTGCTCATCATCGGCGTGATGATCGGCTATGTCGCCACGGCAATCATCGGCGTGATGAAATATTTCGCCGCCGAGGAGGACATCAGGGCATACGTGGTGTGGGGGCTGGGCAGCTTCTCGCGCGTCTCGGCCGGGCAGGTGTGGCTCTTCGTCACAATCATGGCCGCCCTGATACCGCTGTCAATGCTCCTCGTCAAGACCATGAACCTGCTCATGCTGGGCGAGGACTACGCGCGCAACCTGGGTCTCAACATACGCCGCGCGCGCCTTCTGGTAATCGGCTGCAGCGGCATACTCGTGGCAATAGTCACCGCCTACTGCGGGCCAGTGATGTTCCTCGGGCTTGCCGTGCCACACCTGTGCCGAGCGATATGGCGCACCAGTGACCACCGCGTGATGATGCCAGCCACCATGCTCACTGGGGCGGCGCTCGCCCTTGCGTGCTGCATCATCGCGCGTATGCCGGGCTTCGAGGGCGCACTGCCGATAAACTCGGTCACTGCACTCGTCGGCGCGCCGATTGTGGCAATGGTGCTGTTCAAGCGCAAGTGACAGTAACATCAGTCCATGCCGACAAACTTGTTCATTTTCTGTATGCAGCGCTTCTTCTGATCTATGTTTGGATGTACATAGAGATTTAGAGTCGTTGAAACGTTGGAATGCCCAAGTATGGCACTCACCGTTTTATAGTCGCAATGACTTTCGATGCACCTCGTGGCAAACGTGTGGCGCAGTCCGTGAAAAACGATGCGCGGTATTCCCAGCCGCTGCAACAGCCGATAGAAATAGTCCCTGTAGGCGCGTGGTTCGGTCGATGTCTCCGCCCTCCCCACGACAAAAGGCGTGTCGGATGCCCTTTTCAGTTCTCGCAATACTGCATGCAGTGGTTTTGACACGGGAATTTCCCTAAAGGAGTTCTGGGTCTTCGGTTTCGAGAATACCTTTTCGGTCGCCCGCATGTCGCTATTGTATACTCGCCCCACTGTGCGCCTCACCGTGATGACGCGTTGGATGAGGTCAACGTCCTTCCATTGCAATGCGCAGACCTCGCCAATCCGCATGCCAGTACAGATGGCAATGAGTATTCCGACATTCCTATGGCTCGGGTTCTCTGTGAGATGCCGCATCAACTTCCTTTGTTGGCTCATAGAAAGTGTTTGCAGGTGACGTTCGCTTGCATCCGACGGGTATGTCAGCATCCATTCGTCCCTGCGAAACAGTTTTTTCCCAGCCCCAAACTTTACCACTGCCTTTAGGGTAGCTACGATGTCTCGTATCGTCTTTCTCGCAAGGCCTTTTTCCGTTTGCGAAATGATGAATTGCTGGACATCCCCCTCACTGATTTCTGTTGCCGTGCCGAAGTAAGGCAGCAAATAATGCCGTATGATCAACCGGTAGGCACACATGGTGGAATGCTTGACGAGGGGTCGTTTCATGTCGCTCCACATCTGCGACAGTTCTTTAAATGTGGTCTGTTTCATGTACATATTTATTATATGGATAGTATTACAATCAAATATGCACATAAAAAAACACCGTGCTACCTGTTTCCCTTTGCCCGGTTATGGGTCTTGCAGAGCATCTCGCAGTTTTCGATGGTGGTTGCCCCGCCTTTGCTCCATGCCGTTACATGGTCGGCATCCATTTCGTTTGCTTTGTAGATGCGCGTCTTGTTGGAATTGTTCCCCAGCGCGCACAGCGGGCAGTTGGAGATTCCCCGCTCCCTGGCCGCTGCCGTCTGCCGCTCATACGCCGCCCTCTTTGTCGACTCCTCAAAGACGCGGATGTCGAGCAACTTGTGGTCCCGCTCACCCCCAAGCACATACTCATAAATGTTTCGCGGACACCTTACGGCCATGTCTCCTTGCAATGATGCAACCCTTTCCGCCGTGTACTCTGTGCTGTACGGCGTGTTGTGGTAAGTCTCGTATAGCCGTCCCCACTCCAGTCCGCACATGTTCCTCTCAACCATGGCAAAGGTTGCCGACACCCAGTCTATCACTGAGCGGAAATAACCCTCAAGTTCCCCAATGCCATCGTCCTGCCTGTGCTTGCTCATGTAGGCATCAACGGTGACACCCTTGCTGCTGCACACCCATTCCAGAGCCGTGGAAAGGAAGTCCTGGCGCTTCACATCCCCTTTCACATAGCACGCCCACTTCTGCATCTCGGAATTTCGCGAATTGCTGAAAACCGCCTTTGCGCGGTTGACGAACTTGCCAGAGTATATGGCGTTGCGCAGTTCCTGTTCGTTGAGCGGGATTCCCGCTATGTTGATTGTCTTGAACCATTCCTTAATCTCCCTCTCTTCCCCCTTGCACTCGTAAATCAGCAGTGGGGATCTAGTGATGCGTTGCCGCTCATCTTCTGGCAGTCCGGAGAAATACTGCATGTTGCCGTTCTCGTCTTTTATTGCAAACTTGCCCGTAACGAAGCGGCCGATGGAAGTGATGCGTTGCTGTCCGTCCAATACTTCATAGCGCTTGTCATCCGTCACGTTGAAGTAAATCAAGCCTATAGGATAGCCACGCAGCAGCGACTCTATGACCGCCACGTCCTTCTTTCCATCATTATATATGTAGTGCCGCTGATATTCAGGCTGTATCGTCAAGCGGCCGTCAAGTCCGAAGAGTCCCTTACCCTCCAGTTCGTTGTAGGTAAACCCCTTGCAAATGTCTGCAACGGTCCATTCTGTATGTAATTTTGTTTCCATTAGTGAGATTGTTTAATTGTTATTGATTTATTTGAAATATTAGGTCAAATGGCAAATACGTCTGTGAATAATTTTAATTTAGGATACCCGTTTGTTAATGGAGAAAGAAAATATGCCAGAATTCTAATCTGTTATTTGAAATATTAAGTGCCAATGATTATATCATAGAAAACAGGGCTCCAAAGAAGAAGCACGGCTTGATAAAAGACAAGGATGGCTCTATAAAAGGAAAGCCCACATATGCAAGAATTTTAATCCGTATATTGAAATATTAGGGATAACGAAAACATGGTTTGGAATGGCCTCCAAAATATATCCAGAGCAAATTCAAATTGACAGTCATGGTAAAAAAAACAGAGTAACGAAACTAAATGATGGGGCTGTATTGCTTCATTATGAACTTCCTCAAAATGAGACGTACTATATTGTGGATGGCAAATATTACACCCAAGTTTATGCAAGAGTACTTGTTATACATAATAAATTATAATTTAATGTGTTTTATGAATATGCGTTTATAAACTCTCTTTGATAAAATAAGCGGTTGGGCAATATGAGAGGATGCGTTCCATAATCCATTGGAAAAGCCTTTACCTTCGCTTTCTGTAGCCCCTAATATTTCAAATTGCTCCGGACAGTATTTAATCAAAAAAGAAACTGGCACACCCATAACTCCCTTATAATCAGAGGGTATGGCGTCTGTAAAGGGAACTTCTATAGCATCGTAGTTGTCGTAATGGTCGTAGGCTTTTTTGCCTCGTATCTCCTTGTGCTTTGAATAACGCAGATTGTCCTTCATGGTCATCAAAGACAAAGGTTGGTGACGCCTGCCATGTTCAATGCTTGTGAACCAGCATGAATTGCCCAGTCTGGTATAATTGCCCACATAGCCCAGACGGGCAGCCTTTGCCCTGTCACGCTCGTCAACCTTTGCCCCTTCAGGAACGCCAAAAACCATGTCATTACCATTTCCAGTAGCCCCCAACCAAATCTCATTATCCATGATCAGCGGAAAAACCTCCTTGTAAGTAATCGCATTCATATTGCCTATAATGGCAAACTTCTTCCCCCCTTCCACAATCCACGCAAGGAACTCTCGGAAAAGCGAGAAGGGGGGGTTCGTTATTATCACGTCCGCCTCGTCCCGGAGTGCCGTCACCTCATCGCTGCGGAAGTCTCCGTCTCCCTCGAGATATTCCCACTCGAGGTCGTCGATGTCGATTTTCCCGTTCCGGTTGGTGTCGTGCGTCAGAGTGAATGTCTTGCCGCGTATGGCCGACTTGTCCGCCTCGTACCGGGGGTTGCGTGTTTCAAAGAGCGTTGGTTGCCAGTCGGCCTTGTAATTCTTGCTATCCTGAGCGTAACTTGTGCTGATGAGTTTACCTATCCCCAACTCCTTAAACCTTGCAACGAAATAACGCGTGAAGTTGCTCCACTCCGGGTCATCGCATGGCAGAAGGATTGTCTTTCCCCTGAACACGTCGGGGTCGTACTCAAGGTAAGCATTCATCTCCACCTCTATGTCGTGGTACTGGGTGTAGAACTCATCGTTCTTCGCTGCCTTTGCTTTTTTCAGACTGTTGTTTGCCATAGTACAATTATTGCTTGCTTTTTGCCTGTCAAACAGGCTATTTTACAAAGGTATGAATTAAAATGTAAACAACGTAAACAATTAAGTGTTTTTAAGTTTTTTGGCGATTCCCATGTAACTATTCAGCGGTAAGTGCGTGGCGTGACTGTGTCGTAATAAACGCAGACCTGCCCCATCTCTTGATTTGTAGGGACTTACGCCCCTGTAAGTCCGCCATCTGCTCTGCCAGGCGATGAACATGCTGGACAAAATTATCTGTGCTTACTATGATGCTTGCGGACTTACAGGGCGTAAGTCAATGCACAAGTAAGCCAATGCACAAGTAAGCCAATGCACAAGTAAGCCAGTGCGTCTTTCATTGAAGGCACGCCAATTTTTACACACACTGTTGCGCTAAAAGGAGTTTGGTCGTGTTTTTTCTTGGTGGTTTCGGCGACGGAATATGGTTCGGGGAATGCGCCAGCCATTATTTAGCCTAAACAAGTCATCACAACACAAATTTGGGTTCACATCATTCGCTTTCTCACATTCTTCCATACGGTGCAGGCAATGCGGCAAATTCGCTGTGTTTGACAACCAAATTCGGCGTGTTTGATGAACAAACTCGGCGTGTTTGATGAACAAATTCGCCGTGTTTGCTGAACAAATTCGGCGAATTTGTTATGCAATCACGGTGACATTGCAGCACGGAATGACTGTTTATTAAGGTTGAAAAACAAGAGGGAAGCCCGCCAGCAGCACATCATGGCAGACTCCCCTCCCGTTTGTATGGCGTTGTCGCGCCTGTGCCTCATCGTGATGCGGCACAGGCACCGTCACATGCGGATGTTATTCTATCACCTTCATCTCGGTGCGGCGGTTGAGCTGATGCTCCTCCTCGCTGCACGGCACGCCGTTGGCACATCTGTTGAGCAGGCGTGTCTCGCCGTAGCCCACCGAGACGATGCGCGACGATTCCACACCATGCTCCACGAGGTATGCCTTAACCGAGTCGGCGCGTCTTTGTGACAGGCGGAGGTTGTATTCGTCTGAGCCTCGCGAGTCGGTGTGCGACGACATCTCAACACGTATGCCCGGGTTGTCGAGCAGGTAGGATACGAGGCGGTCGAGCTCAGGACGCGCGTCGGGGCGTATTGTTGCCTTGTCGAAGTCGTAGTGTATGTTGTTCAGGCGTATCGACTCGTTCAGCTTTGGCCTCGTCAGGCAGTGGTCAACGGTCACGAGCTTTGTCCTAACCGGGTTATACTGCTTCCTGTCGACAACGAGATCCTCTGACGGCAGGCACTCCTTCTTGGTGACGCTGATGGTGTAGCGCGTGTCCGCATTGAGCGACACCGAGTATTCGCCACGGCTGTCTGTCGTCAGCACCAATGACCTGCCGCCGTTGCCCGGGGTAACCTTTACCGTCGCGCCCACCGCCGGCTCCGTCGTCCCGCAGATGGTGACACGCCCCTTGAGCGTGAACTCTGTCGGTGCTGGGGCCGGGGCCGGCACTGGCACTGGTTTTGGCGCGGCCTTCTTTCCGTTGATGCGGAAAATCACTCCGCAGAACAGTCCGAATGACGACATGTCGGTCTTGCCCGACTGCGTCGGCGGGCGAAAATAGGTGGGGTCATCCTGCTTGCGCGGCAGGCCTGACGCTAAAAAATATTGCCGCTATCTCTTTGGCATTTGCATGGAAAAACGTATCTTTGCCGCAAATATATATCACCTGAAACATTTACCACATGAAGAAGACCATCGCAACAATCGCACTGGCGGCATTCGCGCTCATGCCGTCATACGCACAGAACTACAAACGCAGCAAGTACTACAACAGGAGCTCGCACCGCCTCGAATACGGCAGCAGGACACGCGCCAACTACCGCAGCAACGACGTGTATTACGGCTTGCGCATCGGTCCGGCGTTCACGACGGTGAGCTCTGACAACAAGTACCTTGACGGCAGCAAGAACAAGACCGGCCTGAATGTGGGATTCGCGTTCGGCGTGGAACTGAGCGACCCACTCTATTTCGAGACGGGGCTGTACTATACCGAGAAGGGCGGCAAGAACAACAAGGCAAACCTGGACTTCACTTACGGGCTGAACTATCTGGAGCTGCCGTTCGTGCTGAAGTACGTTTATGAGATAGACGACTTCTCCATACAGCCTTTCTTCGGCGGCTACTTCGCCTGCGGCGTCGGTGGGAAGATAAAGAACTTCGAGAACCGCAAGGCATACAGCTCGTTCAACAACGACTATGCCACAGAGTTCAACCGCGTTGACGCCGGACTGAGAATGGGCGTTGGCTTCAGCGTTGACATGTTCTATGCCGACCTGACATACGACCTCGGGCTTGCCAACATCGGCAACGATGACTTCGACGAGTGCCACAGCAGGGCGCTCATGCTCACCTTTGGGGTGAACTTTGAATGAAAAAGCAAACGGCGCTATGGAAGAGAACCGGGAACTGCGGCTGGCCTGGGATTTCGTGGAGAACACCGGCGTGAGCATTTTCCTCACGGGAAAGGCGGGGACGGGCAAGACAACGTTCCTGCGCGAGGTGAAACGCCGCTCGCCGAAGCGCATGGTGGTGGTGGCGCCGACCGGTGTCGCCGCGATAAACGCCGGGGGGCAGACCATCCACTCCTTCTTCCAGCTGCCGCTGTCGCCATACGTGCCACGGGCGCGTTACAAGGAAAGGTTCGACTTCTCAAAGGAGAAAAAGAAACTGCTGCGGACACTCGACCTGCTCGTAATCGACGAGATTTCCATGGTGAGGAGCGACCTGCTCGACGCCATAGACAACGTGATGAGGCGGTTCCGCGACCCAAGGCGGCCTTTCGGGGGGACGCAACTGCTTATGATTGGCGACCTGCAGCAACTGACGCCGGTGGTGACGCCGGCCGACGAGGCCGTGCTGCAGGAATTTTACGACACGCCCTATTTCTTCGGGTCGAAGGCGTTGCAGCAGACACCGTATGTCACGCTCGAGCTGCAACATGTTTACAGGCAGCAGGACCCGCTTTTCCTCGAAATACTGAACCATATCCGCGAGGGGAAGGTGACGCGGCAGGACATCGACCGGCTGAACCAACGCTGCATCCCGGACTTCCACCCACGCGACGACGAGGGATACATACGGCTGACGACACACAACCACCTCGCCGACGACTACAACGAGAAACGCCTCGCGGCAATACACGGCAAGGCTCACCGCTTCAGGGCGGAAATAGAGGGGACGTTCCCCGAATACTCATACCCCACCGACGTGGAACTGACACTGAAGGAGGGCGCGCAGGTGATGTTCGTAAAGAACGACCCGTCTGGGAAATTCTACAACGGGCGCATAGGGCGGATAACCGACATAGACGACACGCACGTCTGCGTGACATGTCCCGGCGACGACTCTGGGATCGACGTCGAGCCGATGGAATGGGAGAACGCGAAATACGAACTGAACGCGCGGACAAAGGAAATAGAGACCACCGTGCAAGGCGTGTTCAGGCAACTGCCGCTGCGCCTCGCATGGGCGATAACGATACACAAGAGCCAGGGACTCACCTTCGGACACGCCATAATAGATGCCGCATACTCGTTCGCCGCAGGACAGGTGTATGTGGCGCTGAGCCGCTGCAAGTCGCTCGGCGGACTGGTTCTCGCCAAGCCCGTGCGGCAGTCGAACATAATGAACGACCAGCGCGTGGACAACTATATCGCCACGCAGGGAGAGGCGGCGCGGCGGAGCATCGACATGCTGCCCACGCTGAAAGAGCAATACCACATCGAGCAACTGCGGCAACTGTTCGACTTCGGCGACCTGCAGCGCGGCGTGGAGCAACTGGCACGCGTGCTGGAGGAGCATTTCTCCGGCAACTATCCACGGCTCGCGGCGGCGCACAGGCAGGCACGCAGCGACATAAGGGAAAAGGTGGTTGACGTGGCGCGGAAGTGGACGGCAGTGTTCATTGGCATGAACGGCGGCGAACTGAGAGACCCGCAGTTTGCCGAGCGGGTGAAGCGCAGCGCGGACTATTTCCTCGGCGCCGTGACCGACATACTCGGCGGCCTGCTCAACGCCACAACGGCAGAGAGCGACAGCAGGAACGTACAGAAAAGACTTGACGACGCCATGGCCGACACGGAAATGGCATACGGGATAAAGACGGCGATACTGACGGAGGTGGCGCTGAACGGCTTCGACCCGGCAACGTTCATGCGACTGAAACAGAGAGCCATACTCGGAGCGACTGACGGCAGGGAGGGGAAGGCCATGCGGCAAACGAAGGGCAGCAAGGCAAGGACAGCAAAGGCGGACGTGGAGACTGATGACGTGAAGGACGAGGAACTGTTCGGGCGGCTGCGCAGGTGGCGGCGGGAGAAAAGCGCGGAAACAGGACTGCCGCCATACACCATACTGCGGCAGAAAGCGCTCATCGGCATTGCCAACAGCCACCCACAGACAATGTCGCAACTACTCGCGATACCGTATTTCGGCAAGAAATCAGCCGAGGCATACGGCGAGGAAATACTTGACTTGATAGCAGGAGAGTGAGCGGCAGGCTGGTTCCGGAAAGGTATGCGGTTGCCATCGCTTCGCAACAGGAAACCTCGGGAGAGGCATTCGGACAACGAACTACAGCAGGAAGAACAGCGAAACGCCAACAACAGAAATCACTGCGCCGACAACTCCCTTGAGCGTTATCTTCTCATGGAAGAAATAATGCGCGGGGAGGAGTATCATTATCGGGCTGGTTGCCATCAGTGTGCTGGCAATGCCGGCATCGGTGTACAGGCCTGCCATCAACGAGAAACTGACACCAAGGAATGGTCCGGAGAACACGGCGATGACCAATGCCAGCATGCCCTTGCGGTTATGCACGCTGCTCGCCCACCGCTTGCCGTCGCCCTTGAGTATCAGCCATATACCATAGCATACAAGCCCCGCAATGCAACGGATGAGATTTGCGCTGAACGACATGTAATCCTCCATGCCGTGCCACACGTCGGCAGACACGGCTGCCTGCACGTCGGCCTTGTAATGCGCCTGACCAACGAGGCTGAGGACATAGCCGAGCCCCTGCCCCAGACCGGCGCCGATGCCGAACAGCACGCCCTTGAGCGGAAGCTGGAGAGACACCTTGCGCTTGCCGTCGCCCTTGCTCAGCACCGAGATGGCGATGCCGGACATCGTGACGACCATCGCTATCAGGCTGTTAAGGCTCATCACCTGCCCCATCATGGCCCATGCGGATATGGCGGTGAACATAGGTGCGAGCGTCATGAACAACTGACCGTAGCGCGAGCCTATCGTGATGTAACTGTTGAACAGGCACCAGTCGCCGAAGAAATAGCCAACGACACCGGAAAGCAACAGCCACACCCAACTCTCGAGACCGGCGTGGACAGGAAATGCCTCGCCCGTGAACCACCACATCATTACCACCGACAGGGCAAGAGCCAGCCCCATGCGCCACACGTTGGTGACAACGACACCGAGCCGCTTGCTCGCCACCTCGCACGACATTGCCGCAATCGTCCACGAGAATGCCACGCCAAGGGATATTATCTCTCCTAAATACTGCATCGCCCCGGTTTATTCGGAAGGTATCGCAACTGCCTTGCCAGCGCCCTGCCACGCGAGGAAACCGCCGGTGAGGTTCACCACGGTCTTGAAGCCCTTCTCCGTGAGTATGGAGGCTGCCGCCGCCGACCTGCGCCCGCTTCGGCAGAACACAGCCACGGGCTTGTCCTTGTCGAGTGTCGCCTCCGCATTTGCGGCGAACGCGTTGTCCTTCACGTCAATCATCACGGCCCCGGGTATCGTTCCGCCGGCATATTCCTCCGGTGTCCGCACGTCAATCAGTTGCAGCCCTTGCTCTTTGTGTTGCGTGATGTAGGCCTCGAAGGCATCAGCGTCGAGGTCGGTATATTCTTTCTGCCCACACGCAGTTGTGCTGACGCACAGGCATGTGAGCAGCATTTTCAGTAATTTGCCCATAGTCTTTACCTTTCTATAAAATTGTTTTCCACCGCCCCGGCATGTGGCCGGCTGGCGGCAGGTCAGAACGGCAGGTCGTCGTCAGAGGCGGCATCGGAAGTCTGCGCCGCAGGCTTCTCGCCGAACGGTGCGGCAGGCTGCGGTGCGCCGAATGGCGGCATGGGTGCCGGCTGCGCTCCCGGCTGTGCGGCCTGTGCGGCTGCGGGGTCGATGCGGTCCACTTTCCACGCGTTCACCGAATTGTACCAACGCCCCTGATACTCACGTGCATCGATGTCGAAACTTACGCGGAGCTCCTCGCCGGCCTGTATGTTCATTGCGGCAATGCGGTCTTCACCAAACACTCGGAAACAGCATTTCTTGGGGTAGTTCTCGTGTGTCTCAATGACATACTCCTGCGATGCCCAGTGGTTTCCGGTGCGCGATGACACTCCCTCCTGCTTTGGGAGCACGTTGATAATTCTTCCTTCTATTTCCATTATATAAATCGTTTTATATTTTTGTTATTACGAGCCCTGCATTGACAAATCAGTGCAAAAGTCAGAAATCGATTGCGAAATTAATAAAATAGTTTTAAAAGAGGAAACTTTTCCTGCTGTTTTTTTGTTTTACATTGCCGTTTTTTGTAATTTTGTGCCTAATATACAATTTTAAGGAAAAACCATTATATAATTTCTGAATATGAGATTTACCGTACCAAGCACGGCTCTGAGCAGCCGTCTTAACATCCTTTCGAGGGTGATTAACAGCAAGAACAGTATCGCAATACTCGACTGCTTCCTCTTCGAGGTGGGCAACGGTCAGTTGGAGATAACCGCGTCCGACAGCGAGAACGTGATGAAGACAGCGCTCGCTCTCGACGAGGCGGACGGCGGAGGCAGGTTCGCCGTAAACAACCGCACCATCCTCGATGCAGTGAAGGAACTGCCGGAGCAGCCTCTGACGCTCGACGTTGACACAGAGCAGATGACAGTCAGGGTGATTTACCAGAACGGGCTTTACAACTTCACATGCCAGAACGCTGAGGAATACCCGCAGGCACAGCAGCTGGGCGACGAGGCGGCAACGCTGCAGATGCCGGAAAAAGCCCTTCTTGACAACATATCCCGGTCGCTGTTCGCCGTTGCCAACGAGCAACTGCGCCTCGTGATGAACGGCATTTACATGGATCTCACGCCGGAGTCGCTCAACATCGTTGCGACCGACGGGCGCAAACTGGTGCGCAACAAGTATTTCGCGCTGAAGAGCGAGCAGCCCCGGTCGTTCATATTGCAGAAGAAACCGGCCGCGCTGCTTAAGAATGTCCTGACGCGGGACGACAGTGAGGTGATAATACGCTTCGACGACCGCAACGCGGAGATCACGTTCGGCAACACACAACTGTCGTGCCGCCTCATCGACGGACGCTACCCTAACTACGCATCGGTGATACCAGAGGACAACCCATACGAGCTGACCATCGACCGCAAGACCCTCATCGGCGCGCTGCGGCGCGTGCTGCCGTTTGCCAGCGAGAGCAGCCAGCAAGTGCGACTGCGCATCGCCGAAGGCAAGATTGAGGTGTCGTCGGAGGACATCGACTTTGCGACAAGCGCGAAGGAGGAGGTGACATGCTCCTACGATGGCGCGCCGATGAGCATCGGCTTCATGGGAACGTCGCTCGTGGAAATACTCTCAAACCTGGAAAGCGAGGAGGTGCAGATGCAGTTTGCCGACCCGAGCCGCCCGTGCATCATCATACCGTCAGAACAGCCGGAAGGCGAGGAAGTGCTAATGCTGCTCATGCCAATGTTGCTGAACGACTAAACGCCTGCCGATGAAACTTAACCTTACGAAACCGCTCGTGGTGTTCGACCTTGAGACCACGGGGCTCGACATAGTACGGGACCGCGTGATACAGATCTCGTACATAAAGGTGTTCCCCGACGGAAGGGAGGAGCGCGTCAACAAGTTTGTCAACCCCGGCAAGGAAATTCCACCCGAAGTGGAACAACTGACCGGCATAACAAACGATGACATAAAGGACGCGCCGGAGTTCAAGCAGATTGCGAAAGAACTGGCCAACGACCTGAAAGGCTGCGACTTCTGCGGCTTCAACTCGAACCACTTCGACATACCGATGCTCGCCGAGGAGTTCCTGCGCGCCGGCATCGACTTCGACTTCGGCAGCAGCCGCCTGATTGACGCGCAGACGATATTCCACAAGATGGAACGGCGGAATCTCGCGGCGGCATACAAGTTCTACTGCGGAAGGAAGATGGAGGAGGACTTCGCCGCACACCGGGCCGACCAGGACACCGAGGCGACATACCGCGTGCTGATGGGCGAGCTCGACATGTATGCACCTGGGCGGCAGGAAGAGCCGGAGAGGCAACTGCCAAACGACATGGACGCACTGGCAGAGATGTCGAAGAACAACGACAACGTTGACTTTGCAGGGCGGATAATCTGGAAAGAGATGCAGGGGAAGGACGGCGAGACACTGACTGACAAGGACGGCAAGCCAAGACGGCACGAGGTGTTCAACTTCGGGAAATACAAGGGATGGGACGTGGCAGAGGTGCTGCGCAAAGACCCGGGATATTTCAGCTGGATGCTCGGCAGCGACTTCACATACAACACCAAGCAGGTGCTGACGAGAATACGCCTGCGCGAAATGAAAAACAACAGATAGGGACATGTTAAACGGAAAGAAAATCGTACTCGGCATAACGGGCAGCATCGCAGCATACAAGGCGTGCCTGATAATAAGGCAACTGGTGAAACGCGGCGCGGAGGTGCAGGTGGTTATAACACCTGCCGGCAAAGAGTTCATAACACCGGTCACACTGGCGGCACTGACACGGAAACCCGTCATCAGCGAGTTCTTCGCATCGCGCGACGGCTCGTGGCACTCGCATGTTGAACTCGGCATGTGGGCGGACGCGATGGTCATCGCGCCGGCGACGGCAAGCACGATAGGGAAAATGGCAAACGGCATAGCCGACAACATGCTCGTGACGACATACCTGTCCATGAAGGCACCCGTGTTCGTGGCCCCGGCAATGGACCTTGACATGTATGCCCACCCGGCAACGCAGGCCAACATCGAAAGGCTGCGCGCCGCAGGCAACATCATAATGGAGCCGGCGAGCGGCGCGCTGGCAAGCGGCCTCGAGGGGAAGGGACGCATGGAGGAGCCGGAGGATATCGTGAAGAAACTCGACATGTACTTCGATGAGAAATACTACGCCAACTCGCCGCTGTGGGGCAAGACAGTGCTGATAACCGCAGGGCCGACACACGAGAAGATAGACCCGGTGCGCTTCATAGGCAACTACTCAAGCGGCAAGATGGGCTTCGCCCTCGCCGAGGAGTGCGCGCGCCGTGGGGCAAAGGTGAAACTCGTCGCCGGGCCGGTGAGCATGAATGCCTCGGAGCGCATCGAGCGCATCGACGTGGAGACCACCGAGGAGATGTTCGATGCCACCGTGAAGGCATTCGACGAGGCTGACGCGGCAATACTGTGCGCCGCCGTGGCTGACTTCAAGCCGGCGAAAATGGCTGACAACAAGATAAAGCGCGGGGAAAACGGACTTACGCTGCAACTGCAACCCACACACGACATCGCCGCAGAACTGGGAAGGCGCAAGAAGCGGGACCAGATTCTCGTGGGCTTCGCCCTCGAGACAAACGACGAGGAGCGGAACGCGAAAGACAAGTTGCAGAGGAAGAAACTCGACTTCATCGTGATGAACAGCACGCGCAACAAGGGCACCACATTCGGCTGCGACGACAACCAGGTGACGATTATCTCTAACACGACGGAGAAGGAGTTCCCGAAAAAGCCCAAGACAGAGGTGGCAAGGGACATCATCGACGAACTCGAGATACCGTTCCGCGAACAATGAGGCAGTCGCCTCAGGACACGCCACGCCGCAACGGCATTGCAGGAAACAACTGGAAGATGAAAAGATTACTCGCCATAATACCAATGCTCGCCATTGCCCTTTGCTCGCATGCACAGGAATTGATGGCGCGCGTCACCGTGAACCACCAGCAGGTGCAGGGCACCGACGCATCGGTGTTCGAAAACCTGCAGCAGACACTCGAGCAGTTCATCAACGAGCAGCAGTGGACATCGCTGCAGTTCCAGAAAAACGAGCGCATACAGTGCAGCATAAACATCACGGTGACAAAGTATGACGCGGCATCAAACCTTTTCACCTGCAACGCCATGATACAGGCAAACCGCCCGGTGTACAACGCGTCATACACAACAACATTATACAACAACCGCGACAACAATTTCGACTTCGAGTTCGCGCAGTTCGACCAACTGAACTTCAACGAGGAACAAATCGACAACCAACTCGTCGCACTGACGGCATACTACGCCCTGCTGATCATCGGCATCGACCTCGACTCGTTCGCGCCGATGGGCGGTGAGGACGTGCTGCAGAGATGCCTCAACCTGACAAACAACGCGCAGAACCTCACCTTCACGGGGTGGAAGGCGTTCGACAACGACCGCAACCGCTTCGCAATAATAAACGACTACATGGAGGGGGCGATGCGGCCGTTCCGCCAACTGCAATACGACTACTACCGCCTCGGACTGGACGAGATGGCAAACAACGCCGAGAGAGGCCGCACAAACATAACGGCGGCACTGGAGAAAGGACTGAAAAAGGCACACGAGGACCGACCACTGAGCCGCCTGCCACAAATCTGGACGGACTACAAGAAGGACGAGCTGGCCAATATATATAAAGGTAAGGGAACGCAGAAGGAAAAGGAGGCAGTGTACGAAATCCTCTTCTCAATCAACGCCTCGCAGAACAGCTCGTGGGAAAAGATTAAGGAATAGGGAATGCTCAAACGACTGTACATAAGGAATTTCACACTGATTGACACCCTCGACATGGAGTTCGCCAACGGCTTTTCTGTCGTCACGGGAGAGACGGGCGCCGGAAAGAGCATCATACTCGGGGCTATCGCACTGCTGCTGGGCCAGCGCGCAGACTCAAAACAGATAAAGGCCGGAGCGGAGAGGTGCGTGATAGAGGCACACTTCGACATTGACGGCTACCGCATGCAGGACTTCTTCACGGAGAATGACATAGACTATGACGCAACGGACTGCATACTGAGGCGCGAACTAACCGCCGCAGGAAAGAGCCGCGCGTTCATCAACGACACCCCGGTGCCGCTCGCAACGATAAGACAACTCGGGCAGGCTCTGACAGACATACACAGCCAGCACCGCAACCTCATGCTGCGGGAAGAGGACTTCCAGCTCGGCGTGGTTGACACTATGGCGAAAGACGACCGCCTCGTCTCGGAATACAGGGAGACCTACAACGCCATGGAAGCGGCAAGGAAGGAGTTGGAAAAAATGAAGGAGGACATCCGGCGCAACGCTGAGGACGAGGACTACATGCGCTTCCAACTCGGGGAACTGCAGGATGCCGCGCTGCGCGACGGGATGCAGGAGGAACTGGAGGAGGAAAGCGAGACGATGAGCCACTCCGAAGACATCAAGGGTGCGCTGTTCACGGCAGACTCAATGCTGTCGGGGGATGGCGGACAGGGCATCATAGACCGCCTGAACGAGGCGGTGCGCACACTGAACGGCATCGCCGGGGTGTATGGAAAGGCGGAGGGGATGGCAGAACGGATGGACAGTTGCGCAATAGAACTGAAGGACATCGCGCAGGACATCGCGAAATGGGCGGACGACGTGGAGTCCGACCCACAGCGTCTTGAGGAAATAAACGGCAAGCTCGACACCATCTACTCGCTGCAGAGGAAACACCGGGTGAGCACGGTCGGCGAACTGATTTCGATAGAGAAGGACATCGCAGAACGCATCGGCCATATCGAGAACAGCGACGAGGAACTGAAGGCATTGTCGGAAAAAGTGGAGAAACTTCACGCAAGATGCACGGAGGCGGCGGCGGCACTGACAAAGCAACGGCGAAAGGCTGCAACGGAGATAGAGAGGGAAATGAAGAAACGCCTCGTGCCGCTCGGCATACCCAAGGTGCGCTTCGCCGTGGCGATAGACGGCAAGCCGCTGTCACCAGACGGGGCAGACCGAGTGTCGTTCATGTTCAGCGCGAACACCAGCACCGACATGCGCCCGGTGAGCGAGGTGGCATCGGGGGGAGAGATAGCCCGCGTCATGCTGTCGGTAAAGGCAATGATAAGCGGGGCGGTGGCACTGCCCACAATCATATTCGACGAGATAGACACCGGGGTGAGCGGCAAGATAGCGGAACAGATGGCAATGACGATGCAGGAAATGGCGGGCAACGACCGTCAGGTAATCAGCATAACGCACCTACCGCAGATTGCCGCGCGTGGCACCACGCACTACAAGGTATATAAGGAAGAGACTCCCAACGGCACGGTATCGGCAATGACCATACTGAACGATGAGCAGCGCGTGCGGGAAATAGCACAGATGCTGAGCGGGGCAGACATAACCGAGGCGGCGGTGAGCAACGCGAGGGAACTGATCTGGCCAGGGGATTCTCCCAGAAGCCAAGAAGACAGGAGTTGCTCCTGAAAAACAAACACAACCTTTATGGAAATGAGAAAATTATTATCTTTGATTGCAATCTCGTTCGCGTCCTTGCTTGCCTGCGCCCAGCCGGCAGCGGTTAAGAACGTGGGCAAGTCGGTGTTCACACTGACGACATACAAGGCCGACGGCTCATTGCTCGCAACGTCGCACGGCGTTTTCGTCGGAAAGGATGGCGAGGCAATCAGCAGCATGAAACCGTTTGATGGCGCGGCAAAAGCCGTCGCAACAGACAGCAAAGGCAACAAACTGAACGTCGTCAGGATATTGGGGGCAAACGAAATATACGATGTCATAAAGTTCCGCGTTGACAGCAAGACCATACCTGCCACATTAGCTACGCAAAAGGAAGAGGCCGGGGCAGACGTGTGGGTGGCTGGCAATGCCGGAAACGCGGCGGCACCGGCAAAAAACAAGATAAGAAGCGTTGAGACATTCAACGGCACATACCCGTATTACATACTCGCACAGGCGGTTCAGGAAACGGCAGCGTCATGCCCCGTCGTAAACGGCCGGGGAGAGGTCATGGCACTGGCGCAGACATCGCAGGCGTCGGGCGACACGCACGCCACGAGCGCCATGTTCGCAAACAGCCTCACCGTGACGGGACTGTCGCAGACCGACCCCGTGCTGCGGCGCATAGGCATTGCCGCCGCACTGCCCTCAGACTATGGTCAGGCACAGGTGGCGCTCGCACTGGCGCCGCAGATACTCGGTGAAAGTAAATACGAAGGCATAGTGAGCGATTTCATAGAGCAGTTCCCGGATGCCCCCGACGGATACACGGCACGCGCACAACTGAGGGCGGCACAAGGAAATTATGAAGATGCCGACCGCGACATGCAGACAGCCATCATCAAGGCCGGCAACAAGGCTGACGCTCATTTCGCATACGCGCGGCTGATGTACGACAACGTGACCGCCAACACAGGCAGGAAATATGGCAAATGGAACTATGACAAGGTGATTGAGGAAGCGCAGAGGGCATACGGGATTGACAAGCAGCCCCTCTACCAGCACCTGCAATACGAGGCAATGTTCATGCAGAAAAAGTACCAGGAGGCATACGACGGGTTCATGTCGCTCACCACGACGACGTTCCGCAGCCCGGCACTCTTCCACGAGGCGGCTCTGTGCAAGAAGGAGATGGGCGCGCCGGCAGACGAGGTCATGGCTCTCATCGACAGCGCGATAATGACCACCGACACGCTGCGGCTGCCCGAGGCGGCACCCTACCTGATGACACGCGCCTCGCTCCTCGAGGAGGCCGGACGCTACCGCGACGCCGTGCTGGACTATGCCCGAGTGCAGATATTGCTGAATGACAGGCTCGGCGCGGACTTCTTCTACAAGCGCGAGCAGGCGGAGATAAAGGCGAAGATGTACAGCCAGGCAATATCGGACATCAACCAGGCCATAAAGAAAGACCCGCAGGAGCCGATGTACTACGCTGAGAAAGCGTCGCTGCTGCTGCGCATAAACATGAAGGAAGAGGCCGCCGACGCAGCACGCCAGTGCATCGGCATAGCACCGGAATACGGCGAGGGCTACCTGCTACTCGGCCTTGCGCAGGTTCATGCCGGGAAGAAGGAGGAAGGGCTCGCCAACCTGCGGCGGGCAAAGGAATTAGGTGAGGAGCAGGCTGACGCGCTGATAGATAAGTACCAGTAGAACCGTTTGCGACGATAAGTCCCTACAAAATTACAACCCAAACATCGCCTGTAATGACAATTCCCTTTTTGTTTATGGGTAAGGACTGCACTTAATTCATGCATGAACATTTGTGCATGTAAACTTGGTTGCATCCGAAATATAGAAAGATTCGCTTACTTTATTTCATCGATTCTCTTTAAAAGTTCCTGTGTCTCGAGGTTTCGCTCCACCACGCGGCCTTGCCTGTTGAATATTATGTTGCCTGGGACGGTGTAAAGCCCGAGCTGCGCCACCAGCCGTCCCTCGAACATCTTTCCGTCACACACAACGGGCCACGGCATAGTGCTATCTCCCATTTCACGCTCAAGCTGCTTGCTGTCGGCATCAAGGCAAACGGCAACGACCTTGAAGTCACTCCCCTGCTCTTTCATCTTCCGTTCCAACTGCCGCAGCTGGTCAACGCTGTCATACTGCCACGCGGCACACGCCACAATCACCGTGACATGCCCCCGCAGCTCGCTGCCGCCAACTCTCCGCCCATCCGTAGCCTGCGCCGAGAAAGACGGCATCGCCATGCCCGTCATGGTGTTCCTCATCAGACGTATGTCGTTCTTCAGACGCACGAGCCGCCCGTTGTCTGGCTGTTTCGCCATCATTTTGCCGAGCAGTTGCAACGCCTTGTCATATTCCGGCTTGTCAGTGACGACGAGATACCTGCGCAACAGATATTCGGCAACCAGCGACTCCGGATGGTCGCCGACGAACAGTTCCGCCTGGCGCACAATCTCCGGCGGCGACATCTGCGCCGTCTGCATGCGGAAGTCTGTCATCAGTTCGTTCTGTTTCGTGCCAGTCACCTCCATCTCCTTCAGGTGCGACGCGTCAGCGTTAATGTCAACGCTGCCCCCGGGCTCGGCAAACACGGGATGCACCGAGTAGTTGGGGAACACGAACATCAGCGTTCCCGGCTTTCCGCATGGTATCTCGTATGCGAACCGTCCGCCGGACACCTTTATCGTGTCAACGCCTCCGAGTGCGCCATCGGTGCTGTACACCAGCAACTGTCCCTGGTTGATGTGCAGGAAATGCCCCTCGACGCGGAACCGTCCGCGCCGCGACGAACACGCCGCTGCCAGCAGCGCGCACAATATAATAATGTATTTTCTACAACTCATCACACAGGAAAATATGCCGTCAGGCAATGCCCCGGGCAGTCACCGCGTCCTATTTCCTAACGTCCTTCATCTCTATGTCAGCGTCCCCGTAGGTTGCGAAGAAGGGGTCGGCGTATGCCGCCTTGAGCATATATTCCGATGCCTTGGCTTTTTGTCCGGTGCGCGCCATGAGAAGTGCGTTGAGATAATTCGTCATCGCGTTGCCGTCCTTGATGCCGTCCAATGTCTTCGCCGCGCCGCTGTAATTGCAGTTGAGTATCTGTGCGAGGGCCTCCATGTTTCCATTCTCGCCCCGCAGGTTCTGCTCTGCCAGAACATATTCGCCCTTGGCAATGTCGAGCGTGCCAAGCACCCTCTCCATGCCTGCCGCCCCCGTGGCATCTGCAAGGTATCTCTCCGCCGTGCCGGTGTCGCCGTGCTGCAGAGCCATCATTGCCATGTTGGCGTATGCCTCCGGCTGTTTCCCCATCTCGAGAGCCTCGTTGAACTTGTCGAGCGCGCCAAGCTCGTTGCCGCTCATCATCTCAATCACGCCGATATTGTTCACCGCGCGGTAGTCATTCGGGTAAATCTCCGCTGTCTTGGCATACACCGCCTTTCGCCTTGCCATGTCGTCCTCGAGCGTTGCGGTGTATAGCAGTTCTTCAACGGTGAGTTTCCGTGGGTCTTCAGCGTACTGCTCCTTCAGCTGGTCGTCATCCCGTCCCACCGTCTCATAGTTTATAATCATTCTCGCGCGCCGCAGCTCGGGCAGTATGCCGTCTGCGAGCTCGCGGAATCCCTCGCTCATGTTGCGTATCTGCTGCTCGCGCTCCTCCGGGTCCTGGTACATCGACAGCACGCGCAGTATCACGTCCTTGTCCTGTATGTTGCTTGCCGCCACCAGTTTCTGGAAGCCATCCCAGTCTTCCGCCGTGTACCGTGCCGACACGCTCCCGCTAAGCCTTGCCTGCCTCATCTGCCCCTTGACATATTCCTCCGACACCGTCTGCCTGCGGTTTGCGAGCCGGTCGTTGAACGACAGGCTGCCCTCCGGCGAGGCGAATGCCAGCACCTCGATGTCCTTCAGGATCAGGCTCTCGTGCTCGCGGTTTATCCTGCGCAGCATGTCGACGAACTCCCTCACCGAATTGTCTTTCAGCTCACTCTTCCTTATGTTCGCCTGGTTGACGAGGAATTTCACCTGCGCCTCCATCTTGCGGCTGTTGATGCGCTGGAATGAGTCCGGCGCGAGGCACGGCTTCTCCGTCTCGAGAGCCTTGCGGTACAGTTCCGATGTGGCGACCACACCCGATGCCACCTTCACCAGCGGTTGCTTCACTTCCTTCCTGCCCACGCGCGTCACGACATTCATGTAGAGGTCGCTGCGGTGCAGGTCGTCGGTATAGCCGAACGTCTGCCGCATTGTGAAGTTCCCGCCGTTGTCGTAGGAAATCACCTGGTGATTGTCCCTCACCTTCTCGCCCTGGAACGACGTTCCCTGCTCAGCGCGGACGATTTTCCTGTCGCCGCCGCGCAGCTCGGGCGTTATCGTCACCACTGCGTTTTTCCTCATGTACCTGGCAGGGAACCTGCCGTTCACGGTGACGGTCACCTTCCCACCACGCGCCTCAATCGGGTCCGGCGTCACATCGAAGTTTGACGCTGTGAGTTGCTGCATCTTCGACGAACACGACGCGGTCAAGGACAATACTGATGCGGCAATAAAGTATAAGGTGTTTTTACGCATAACAAACAAGGTCTTTATAAAAAAATGAAAAGCGTGCCGCGAGCGGGACTCGAACCCGCACAGCCATTCCTGGCCAAGGGATTTTAAGTCCCTCGTGTCTACCATTCCACCATCGCGGCTCGCGCGGAATTTAGCGTCTGCAAAGGTACGCCGATTATTCCTAACTGCCAAATCATTCTTGATATTTTTATTATGGCGGATTACACAAACGCGAGCAATGCCCGTCGGAACAAATTTGGATCGCCCCGCATGGCAAATAAAAGTGGTGCTCACGCAGGCCTTGCCTGCTTCAACCCGGACTGCACGTCGCCAGTGAATCAAGTTACAGTCTGCCGACACGCCGCCTGCCTCTTGCGGCGCAGCAAACACGGCGGATTTGCAGTCTTGTTTGTAATCAACGGCGGGGCGGTTTGGCATCAACTATATTACATTACGCGAATTCTGGATAAGATAGGTTTAGTTCATAATGAAAATATGTATTTACAGATATTGATTTAACAAAAATTCCTATGAATTTTAACACTGAAAACGGCCACATTCAGAAGAAAAATTCCATCGCGCTGGAATATGCGGTTTTCAGCGCATTTCGCAAGTGGCTGACTGCAAGACGCTTGAGAAATGTTGACAAAATCCGTCCTGCGTTTTGTGCCTAATCGCTCTGCGTTTTGCACCAAACAAGCCGGTGGTTTGGTACAAAACGCATCGTCGTTTGGCACAAAGTGGGGTGCGATTCGGCACAAAACGCATCGAAAAGAGGCGAAAAGTGCGCCGCCGTTAACATTAAATTCGCAAATAATTACAAATGGGGTCTCTGGTTTGTCAGGAAATCCTGCACGCTGGCGAGCCTGCAAATTAACACAATTAACAATTATTTGCCCACGCATAGTCATGAAATGCAGTATTCCGGGCAGCGGCGCTTATACACGAATCACCGACATTTACGCCTGCGTGGATTTGCATCCTGTAAGTCAGAAAATGGATTTGCCCCGGCACAGAATATGCCATGGCGGACTTGTTTTTGCTTGCAGTGACTTACCAATCGCATCAACTTACGCCCTGTAAGTCAGCAAGCACCACTGCCAGCACACACAACTCCGCCCCGTATATTTAGGGTCTGCTAAGTCACTTTCGGGATTGAGCAAATCCAACCGTTGGGTCAAGCTGGCCGACCACCT